>Ga0105106_10000307_pt1 | contig 34716 bp, 26 predicted proteins | sample PPLLaktember2015_5_FD_79109 | JGI IMG/M metagenome (GOLD analysis project Ga0105106, IMG submission 79109) | Freshwater sediment microbial communities from Prairie Pothole Lake near Jamestown, North Dakota, USA - PPLs Lake P8 Core (1) Depth... | ecosystem: Environmental > Aquatic > Freshwater >... | reverse complement strand
CACCGTCCCCTTTCCCAGAAACGGGTCCGCACGGAGCTTCTCATTGAGCCGCTCGATTTCCAGAGCGATCCGTGAGGCCTTGTAGATCGCATTGACACCCCGCTCAGGTGCCGATCCATGGCAGCTGACACCATCGACTTTCACGTGCATCTCCATCCGTCCGCGATGTCCGCGGTAGATATTCATGTTGGTCGGCTCGGTAAGCACCACGAGCTCGGGACGGAGCCTCTCCTCATTAATCAAGTGAAGCCAGCAAAGACCGTCGCAGTCCTCCTCCATCACGGTGCCTGTCCAGAGCACCGTCAGTTCCTTGCCAAGGCCGAGTTCTTTGATCAGTCGGGCGGCGGTGAGCATGCTGGCCATCCCCCCCTTCTGATCCACCGCACCCCGTCCCCACACCTTTCCATCCTCAACTTTCGGCGTGAAAGGATCGATGTGCCATTGACGCACGTCACCCGGATACACGGTGTCGACGTGCGCATCAAAGGCGATCACGCGCGGACCGTCGCCGATCCTCCCGATAATGCTGCCCAGGCCGTCGATGTCAATCCCGTCGAAGCCGATCGACATCATCATCTGTCTGATGACCTGGATGACGTCCTTTTCTTTTGAGGAGAAGGATGGTGTACGGACAAGGTCACACAGCATGCGGACGGTCTCGTGTTCGTAGGCACGCGCATGGTCAAGTATTGTTTGGTAGGTCATGGGAGTGTGTGTGGAGTAGTGCCAGTCGACATCGTTCAGGTTGACAGTGTGAATCGGCTCCAGACGCGACGGGCGGATTCCTGTGCGTGGTCCATGACCTCCGTTTCATCGATGTCCAACAAGAGTGTGCCGTCTTTCATCAGAATTTCCCCGCCGACAATGGTCGTCACGACTCGTCCTCCCATGGCGCCGAAGACCAGGTGGCCGAGTAACGATTCATCCGTCAAAGGGGTTGGCGGAGCGTACTCAACAATTGCTATGTCGGCCATGGCCCCTTCCCGCAGCGTGCCAAGATCCGTTCCCCAGAGGCGGCTGACAATTGCGGGATTCCCCGACCAAAGTGCGGATGTCAATTCCGGAACTCCGGCTGAAGGGGTGCCCTGTTTGTGCCGCTGCGACCAGACGCCGGTGCGGAGTTCTTCCAGCATGTCGGCCGTCATCGCGTCAGTGCCCAGGCCAACGGTAATGCCTCGCTTTTGGCATGCCCCGATGTCGGCGATGCCGACGGCATTGTTGAGATTGGACTGTGGATTGTGGACCACCATCGTTCCGGTAGCTGCGAGGTGTTCGCGCTCGGCGTCGGACAGATGCACGCAGTGTGCGGCAATGCTCCCCCTGCCGAGCAGGCCAAATCGGTGAAGGCGTTCAACGACCCGAACACCGTGGCGTTCGCGTGTGATACGCTGGTCGGCTTCTGACTCCGCAACGTGGATGTGTACGCCGCTTTGTGTCTCTTTCGCGGCAGCGCCGGCAGCCTCAAGAGTCGATCCGGAGAGCGTGAAGGAAGCATGCAGGCCGAACAACCCGCGAATGCGATCGTGCGGCGTCCCCCTGCACCGGCGCAGAAAGTCCTGATTTTCCTCAATCCCCAGCCGCGCTGCTTCCATACCATCCCGGTCGGATACTTCATAGCAGAGGCAGGCACGAAGTCCCGTCTGCAGAACCGCGCGGGCAATGGCGTCCAGCGAGCCGCGAACCGCACAGGGGCTGGCATGATGGTCAATCAACGTCGTTGTGCCACTGCGGATCGCCGCGAGCAATGCTGGAAGTGCGCTGTGATAACAATCTTCAAGCGTCAAAGCCTTGTCCAGCCGCCACCAGAGGTGCTGGAGAATTCCGAGAAAATCTGCGGCAGGCTCCGCGGGTGCCAAGCCGCAGGCAAATGTACTATATAGGTGTGTATGGGCGTTGATGAATCCCGGCAGGACGAGTTTTCCTCCAAGATCCATCGTGGGGACACCATTCGCCGGAATTGAAGAGCGGGACGCGATTTTGGCGATGCGCCCGTCCTGTATCAGCAGGGCGTGATCTGTCAGAACGCGCGGCGGCGTGGCGGGATCGGCAAGGAGACCGTTCACCAGAAGAAGTGATGATGGCATTGTCAGACTTCCTGCATCATCGCACGTTCGGCGGCCGTGCGCGGGCGCATACGCAATGCGCCGGTAAAACACTTTTGCACACAGAGGGAACACCCGACACACTCTGATGGAGCGATCACCGGGTACCGCCGCACATCCATCGTTATCGCCAGATAAGGACAGCGCGCGCAATTGCCACACTGTGTGCAGTGAGATTTCACCAGCTCGGGAACAGTCGTCGAAACCGGAAGATCATCGAATGCGGTGATAGGTTCCGGCAACGCCGAACCGATCAACTCGGCGACGGATGCCACACCGCGGTCGGCGAGCAGGTAGCTCAATCCGGAATGCAATTCGCCGACAACTTCCAATCCGTATTTCATCACGACAGTGCAGAACTGCACGGTGGAAGCACCCAGAGCGAGGAAGTTGGCTGCCGCCCGATAGTCCATCGGGCCACCATTTCCCGAAATGGTCACCCCAAGGCCCGCCGCCCTGGCCAGCATGAGATTGCTGATGGGCAGCACCCCTTCGCCGGACATCCCTACGATGATGCCCTCGTCCCAGCGCCTGGCAGGGGATTCACGAAACGCAAGTGTAGGGAAGCTATTGGCAAGCGTTACCCCGGCCTTCTTGTGCGGATAGCGCTGCAACACATCCCTCACCCGGATCATGATCGACCGGATGGATGTGACAGCCCCTGTGAGTTTGAAGAGCTTGGGAACGGAGGGGTCCCCTGCCTCCATCACCCAATCGATGATCTTTGCCGTCAGACCGGCATCCTGCGAAACCATATCACCGCGGGAGCCATCCCCGCCCTGAGGGCAGGAAAGACTGTATTCGATACCCATCGCTCCGGCTGCTTCCAGCAAGCGAGTATTTGCCTGCCACACCGCGCAATCCGCGGGGTCGTTACCTGTCACCGGCCCGCCCGTGGATGCCATCGTAAGCCGATCGGGGTACTCCCGCACGAGCCGGCCGACTTCGCCGGCGACCCGGTAGAGGTCGTGGCTCGACACATTATCACAGTTGCCATACGTCGAAGCGCCGAATACCACCATGTACTCGCCCGGGATATGCACAGGCACACCGGCAAATGCGGTCTTCATGATGCCTCCGGCCCACCCCGCATCATACGCCTTCTTGACCTGTGCGTACCCGTCAGTGTGCGGCGCAGCCGAAAGGAGGAAGGGAGACTGGATCGTACGACCAAAGAAGTCGCACGTCAACGGCACGGGCAGCAGGGTCCGTCCTGCAAGTATCACCCGGCTTTTGACGAAGCGCTCCCGGGCCGGGCGCGTACCGCCTTTCAGGAACGCATCGATTTCGGCGGCCGCATTCTTGCCGGATGCAACCGCCTCCACCACGGTCGCCGCCCCGTGCACCATATCGCCTGCAAAGAAAACCCCTTTCCGCTTGCGCGGGACAATGCTCGACCTGCTGCCGATTGCGGCAATAACCAAATCACATGCGCGGGACGCCGGCTTCTCTGCGCGGTGCTGCGCAAAATTGTGCGGGTCGGGCTTCTTCCCGGAACCAAGGTACTGCCTGACCGTCATTACTCCCCTGACATGGCCCTTTGCACTGACAATTTTCGTCACTCGCGTACACGCGGTTACGTCAACACCATGTTCAAGCAGGAGTGCCCGTTCATACGCGGTCAGCGGCATATGCTCCGCTTTGCGCCGGTAGAGCATTTCCACGTGTGCGGCCCCGCAGCGTGCCGCGGTGGCGGCACAATCAACTGCAATCGCCCCGCCGCCGATGATCATCACGCGTTTTTTCTTCACAGGGATCTCCGCGTGACGCTCAAGGTATTCTTGCCACGGTATCGCGTATCCTCCACCGGGCATTTCCAGCGCAACCGGTGCATCCTGCCCTATGGTCACGAGGACAGCCGCATATTCCCCGCTCCTGATGAGAGCATCCGGAGAGAATATCGTCGTCTCCGGAACCAGACGAATATTCCCCAGGCCGAGGATAAAATCGATGTCGCGTGTGAGGACCTTCCGATCGAATCTCCATTCCGGTATCAGGTGGCACATCCCTCCTGCACGCGTGCTCAGATCGAAAATGTCAACGCTGTAGCCGAGCTGCCCAAGAACCGCGGCACCACCCAAACCGGCCGGTCCTCCGCCAACCACCGCAATTCTCATCCCGTTGCCTGCCCGGACGGGAAAACCGGGCATCCCCGCACCAAAGGCCTTTTCGATGATTGTGGATTGGACCGCCGGGATGTTCACCGGACGGTCAAACGTGCGGCGAACACATGCTTGCATGCAGAGGTAGTCAGGGCACAATGCACCGCATGTGCCCCCGAGGGGATTGCTGCCCATGATAATTGCCGCAGCACGACGAAAATCGGAGGGTGCCCCGACACGGCTTGCCATGATGAAATCAGCAGGGGAGCAATCAGCCGGACACGCTTGCTTGCATGGCTTCTCCTCACACGACTCACAGCGCTGCAGTTCGTCGCGGAGTTGGGCGTCTGTCAACATCCCCATCGGTCTCTTCTGCCCCATAGCTGACCCCGGTAGTGTATGTTGTGAAACATACCATTTGCATAGTGTAGAATCAATAGAGTTGCGCGCATGCCCCGGCCCGCGCACACCGCAACAGCACTTGCTTGGTGAAAAAAAGTTGCGTAGAGTGGAAGCAACCTCCCGGAGGCGTTGCACAAGTTGAGTCCACCGTATCCGGCGCTACCTATAGATGCCGCGGTTCCGGAAATACTCCGCGCGTTGACAGAGGCTCCCGTCACCGTACTTACCGCCCTACCGGGAGCCGGAAAGACCACGCGTGTCCCCCTGGTTCTGCTGCAACACACTCTCGCGGCTCAGCGACAGATTCTGATGCTCGAGCCCCGCCGGTTGGCCGCACAACGAGCCGCGCAATACATGGCTTCCCTTCTCGGTGAAGAGCCGGGGAAAACCATCGGATACCGCATTCGGGGAACAACCGTGGTCTCCGGGTCGACGCGCGTAGAAGTGCTGACAGAGGGAATCCTTACCCGAATGATACAAGACACGCCCGATTTGCCGCGGACCGGGATATTGATCTTTGACGAATTCCACGAGCGGAGTATTCATGCGGATATCGGGCTTGCCCTGGCGCTGGATGTTCAGGCGCATCTCCGGCCGGAGCTCCGAATCCTCATCATGTCCGCGACACTCGATGGCACGGGAGTGCATCGCCTCCTGCCCGATGCACTACGTATCGACATTCCGGGGAGGCAGTATCCGGTCGAGACAGTCTACTCCGCATTTACCCCGGATGGTCCGCTGGAGAACACGGTCTCACATGCCGTCGCGAGAGCGCTGGCGGAAACGGAAGGAGACGTACTCGTCTTTCTTCCCGGCCGGCGGGAGCTTCGACGCACCCGCGATATGCTGCTCGATGCAGAACTTCCTCCCGATGTACATGTCCATCTCCTGCATGGCGAAGCAGATCCGTACGCACAACGCGCAGCCCTGGAGGTGCCGCGTCCAGGCGAGAGAAAGGTTATCCTTGCAACGAGTGTCGCAGAAACCAGTCTCACTATTGACGGCGTCCGTGTGGTGATTGATTCCGGGGTGGCCCGTGTGCCGCGTTTTGAACCGCGGAGGGGCATGAGCGGCCTCGAGACCGTCCCGGTCTCCGTCGCAACCGCGGATCAACGCCGCGGGCGAGCGGGAAGACAGGAAGCGGGAATATGCTATCGTCTATGGACCGAGGCAGATCATCGCAAGTTGCAGCCGCATCCCGTGCCCGAGATCTTTTCGGCCGATCTTGCACCGCTGGCCCTCGAACTGGCGCGGTGGGGTTCACCCGATGCCGCCGGATTGCGGATGATTGATGCACCTCCCCGGAGCCACCTCACCCAGGCACAGGACCTCCTCCGGTCTCTGGGTGCACTCAGCGCGGACGGACAACCTACTCCGCACGGTCTTGCAATGGCTGATCTCCCTCTTCACCCGCGGCTCTCACATATGGTACTTCGCGCGCTGGATCTCGGTCTCGGCCCCGATGCATGCAATGTCGCCGCAGTTCTCGAGGGCCCGAATGTCTCCTCGGGCGTCGACATCGATCTTGCAACGATCATTCATGCGCTCCAGAATCAGCGTACGATCGAGCGTTCTGCCCGTCTGCGTATCCGTTCGGAAGCCGGACGGCTCCGGCGGCTCCTGGGGATCCCGGATGTACCCGCAACTGATCAATCACCCGGGTTCCTCCTCGCACTCGCATATCCCGACCGCATTGCCCGGCGCCGCGAGAACGGCAACCGCTACCTGCTTGCCAACGGGACGGGTGCGATACTCCCCGGCTGGAGCCAACTGTCGCGATCCGAATTCCTAGCAGTCGGCGAAGTAGATAATGCCGGCATCGAAGCAAAAATCCTGCTGGCAGCGCCGCTGGACATCAGCGATATTCAAAGGGCGGCAGGGCATCGGATGGAAGCTGTCGATGAAATACATTGGGATTCCCGAGCGGAAGCGGTCATCGCGCGGCGGGTACTGCGTCTGGGCGCCATCATTCTTGGAGAACAACCGGCAGCGCCCGACGGAGAGAGTGTTGTCCGGGCTATGATTGAAGGCATCCGGAATCTTGGTCTCGATGCCCTCCCGTGGAATCCAGCGTCTGTATCGCTGCGCTCCCGGAGCGAATGGCTGCGGATCAGTGATCTCGCGGGGAGTAGCTGGCCGGACATGAGTACTGCTACTCTCAAGACTTCGGTCGAACGCTGGCTCGGTCCGTTCCTCTCCGGCATGACACGCAAGGAGCATTTGTCAACACTGGATCTCCATCGGGTACTGAGCTCGCTGTTGTCTCCTTCTCAACGGGCGCTTCTTGAGAAACTCGCGCCTGCTTCGCTGACCACTCCCTCAGGGAGAAGGGCGGCGCTCCTGTATGGCAATGAGCGTCAGCCCGTCATGCGTGTACGACTCCAAGAAATGTTCGGTCAGACCGAAACCCCGACCGTCGGAGGCGGATCCGTTGCTGTAGTCTTGCACCTTCTTTCTCCAGCCGGTCGGCCGCTGGCTGTCACATCGGACCTCAGGAGCTTTTGGGCGAACGCATACACGGATGTCAGAAAACAGATGCGTGGCCGCTACCCGAAGCACCGGTGGCCGGAGGACCCTTTGCGTGCAACCCCGTGAAATCTACAAGGCGGAGGAATCATGAACATCCAGTCAGGTGTGTCCCGGATAATGCTCTGCGGCTGTGTCCTGGCGCTGAACCTCCATATCCACTGTTCGGCACAGGTACACACCGACCAGCCCCGGTATCTCAACCCCGCTGTCGCTGTTGAGGAACGCGTAACCGATCTCGTCGCGCGCATGACTCTTGAGGAAAAAATCGCCCAGCTGCAGTGCACGCTCAAGAAGATCGAATGGGGAAAAAACCTGACCGTCAACGGACTCGGCGGTGTGGGGCCGATTCTGCGGACATGGCTGCCGGCGGATGCTGCACACAAAGGCAACGAGATCCAGAAGCTGGCTCTTGACAGCACCCGTTTGCACATCCCGGTTCTCTTCCACGACGAAGCACTTCATGGGCTCGTCGCAAACAGGGGGACCAGCTTCCCCCAGGCGATTGGACTGGCAGCGGCTTGGGATCCTGCACTTATCGACGCGATCGGCGGAGTGATTGGGAAGGAGGCACGGAGCCGCGGCATTCGCCAGGTGCTGTCACCAACCATCAACATCGCGCGCGACGTGCGATGGGGCCGCGTAGGAGAAACCTATGGCGAAGACCCGTACCTGCAGTCGCGGATAGCGGCCGCGTTCTGCCGGAGCATAGAACGCGAAGGGGTAATTACCACGCCGAAACACTTCATCGCGAACTATGGCGACGGGGGACGGGATAGCTATCCTGTGAGCCTCTCCGAACGCGAGTTGCGTGAAGTCTACCTCCCCCCCTTTGAAGCGTGTTTCCACGAGGGGGGCGCCGGCTCGGTCATGGCATCATACAACTCCACCAATGGTGTGCCTTGCTCTGCAGACCCCTGGCTGCTCACAGACCTGCTCCGTACGGAGTGGGGTTTCGCAGGGTTTGTGGTCTCCGACTACGGCTCCGTCGCGGGAATCCGGGAAAAGCACTACGTCGCTGCGACCGAGCGCGACGCGGCTTCGCTGGCATTGCGCGCCGGACTCGATATGGAGCTGCCGGAAATCAACTACTACGGCACGCCACTGCTGGAAGCGGCCCGCGAGAATCCGGGCACGGTACGGGCGGTCGATGCCGCCGTACGCAATATACTCCGCGCCAAATTCCGCCTCGGTCTTTTCGAAAAGCCGTATGTTGATCCCTCACTGGCCGAGGCGGCAAATGACAACAACGAAAGCAGGGCATTAGCCCGCCGGGCTGCACGCGAGGCGCTGGTTCTCCTGCGGAATGAACGGAACACTCTCCCTCTCCAGCTGTCCCTCAAATCCATAGCGGTCATCGGACCGTGTGCCGACTCCGCAGTGCTCGGAGACTACAGCGGATTCGGAATGAAGGTTGTCACACTCCTCCAGGGAATCAGGAACGCAGTCCCGACAACGACAACGGTGTCGTTTGCAAAGGGGTGTGAAGTTGGGTTCGCCTCACTCCCGCCTGTTCCAGCCGTCTTTCTACGGCCGCCGGGGGCACGACAGGGCGATCACGGATTGCAGGGGGAGTACTTCGGCAACCAGTCGTTCTCCGGAGAACCCGCCCTGGTGCGCATTGACCCCGAGATCAATTTCACATGGGCAATGGGATCTCCAGATACCTTGCTCCCCGATGAAAATTTCTCCATTAGATGGACCGGCACGATCACTCCTCCCCGCACAGGGATGTACCGGCTTGGAGCCAGCACGGACGACGGAGTCCGCCTCTGGCTCGACGGGAAGCTCCTGATCGAAAGCTGGTTTGATCGCGGCGCGACCCTCGATGCGGTGACAGTGAACCTCGAAGGTGGACGGGAATACCAGGTGCGCATGGAGTATTACGAGAATACGGGTTGGAGCCATGCAGCCCTCGTCTGGCAACCCCTCTATGACGCCGAACCTCTCCGGGAAGCGGCGGTGGAGGCGGCGAAGGGTGCCGAGGTGGCTCTGGTCGCCGTGGGGATTATGGAAGGCGAAGGTCATGACCGCGCGCATCTTGAGTTACCCGGATCCCAGGAGCAACTCATCAAGGCAGTTGCAGCGACGGGCACACCGACGGTGGTCGTCCTATACAACGGCAGTGCGGTCACGATGAGCAACTGGATCGACGACGCTGCGGCAGTCCTGGAAGCCTGGTATCCGGGAGAGGAAGGTGGAAACGCCATCGCCGATGTGCTCTTCGGCGCATTTTCACCGGGAGGCAAGCTTCCGATCACGTTCCCGCAATTTGTAGGACAGGTGCCGCTCTATTATAACCATCTGCCGACGGGACGCGGAAACGACTACTGTGACATGAGCGGCGATCCTCTCTATCCCTTCGGCTACGGTCTGAGCTACACCACCTTTGACTACAGCGATCTGCGTATTGTCCCGCAAACGATTCGACCGGACGGCAACGTGCGTGCGAGCATCGACATTCGGAATACCGGAGCGCACTCCGGAGACGAAGTTGTTCAGCTCTACATACATGATCCCGTTGCGTCAATGACCCGACCCGTGATGGAGTTGAAAGGCTTCCGCCGGATCTCACTCAGACCGGGCGAGAATACCACCGTGGTATTTCACCTTACGTCGAAAGAACTTTCGTTTCTCAACCACCGGTTAAAACCCGTGGTTGAACCGGGCACCATCGATATCATGCTGGGCAGTTCATCAGAGGACATCCGGACAAGAGGGGTTGTGGAGGTGGTCCGACAATGACCCCGCGCGATCGCATACGCAACATCATCACCCGCCGACCTGCAGACCGCTGCGGATTCTGGCTCGGGAACCCTCACCCGGATACGCTCCCGATCTACCACACATACTTTGGAACCACAACACTCGAAGAGCTTCATCAGACACTTCGGAGTGATTACCGATGGATCTCGCCACAATTGCTGGAATCGACATACCGGGATCCCGATGGAAATGGCTTGTTTGACTGCCGGAAATACAAACACTCTCTCGGAGAAGCGGGTCCGCTGGCTGCGTACGAATCGGTGCGGGACGTGGAACGCTATTCCTGGCCCGAAGTGCGCTATCTCCACACCGGGGAATGCATCAGCATCCTCAAAACGACCGGAGATTTCTATCGTGCAAGCGGCTATTGGGCGCCTTTCTTCCATGATGTTATGGACCTCTTCGGCGTGGAGGAATTCATGATCAAGATGCACACGACGCCCGCCGTTGTTGAGGCAGCACTGGAGCGGGTATGCAATTTCTATCTTGAGGCAAACGTGCTCCTGTTCCGCGAGGCGGGAGATTTGATCGACGGGTTTTTCTTCGGCAACGATTTCGGAACACAGCGGGAATTGATGATCGGCCCCGGAGATTTCGATCGGTTCATCCTCCCGTGGATCACACGGTTTGCAGCTCAGGCACGGTCGTATGGCTATCAGGTCATCCTGCATTCGTGCGGTTCGGTACACCGGGTGGTAGACAGGTTGATCGACGCCGGAATCGAATGTCTGCATCCGCTCCAGGCTCTGGCACATAACATGGAAGCAGCTGTCCTTGCGAGGGATTTCGGAGGGAGGATCGCTTTCCTTGGCGGTATCGATACGCAGAATCTGCTGGTATACGGGTCACCACAGGCCATACGGGATGAGGTCCGGCGCATCTCCGACATCCTCGGCCCCAACCTGATCATCAGTCCCAGTCATGAGGCGTTGCTGCCAAACGTCCCCCCCGCCAACGTGGCAGCCATGGCGGAAGCAGCGACTGCGCTCTAGAAGACCATCCTGCAATCACGAGTGTGTCGGCATGCATGCCGTTCGATTACGGACGTGCATCCTTCACACAGCGAAAACCTACGGTCGCACATCTGTCAAACCCCGGCGAAACCAGAAGGAGTATCTGGGGGTTATCGACGGGCTGCGGCCCTCCCTGCACGTACCACCAGCTGGAAGTCGGGTTGTAATAGGAGCCGCCGCGGAGCATCCCGAAGTAGAATGTCCCGTTGTCGTACTGGTCATTCATCAGCTGCCAGACATTCCCGACGAGGTCCATAACGCCGAACGGACTTTGCCCTTGCGGAAATGCATCCACCGGAGTTGTCACACCTGATCCGTTGTTGCACCTGGTCGAATCGAAAGTGTTCCCCCAGGGGAACTTGCGTCCGTCGGTGCCTTGGGCAGCGTACTGCCACTCCGCCTCGATGGGGAGTCGCTTCCCTGCCCATCGGGCATATGCCCGGGCATCCGTCCGATCTACGTACACGACAGGATGCTTCCCCTTTCCCTCAGGAGGTTTGCCTTTCACCCAGTGCTTCAGAAAATTCGATGTGTCCGCCGGCCGGTAGCCTGAACCCCGCAGGAAATCCAGGAACTGGTCGTTGGTCACCGGATACCTGTCCATATGATAAGCAGAAAGCTCCAGAATGGACTTTCTGGATCCCGGATAAGGGATCACTTCATTTGGACTCAGAAAGCTCCGCGTCGGGGCATAGGTGAAGGTTCCGCCGGGAATGAACACCATCCCTGCAGGTGTGGTTGTTGCAGGGGATACGAACTCACGACGTGTGATCAGTCGTGGTGTGGCCAGAGGAACGTGCACCACCCTTTCATCAAGCAACCCAGTCGAATCAAACAACTGAACAACAAACTTCTCTTCGTGACGTCCCAACGATGCAAGCAGGGAGAGTGCGATCTCTCCCGCGGCAAACCGAACGGACCTGCATGAGTACGACGGCGCTCCTGACCACACGATCACTGAATCTCCGCTTCGCGCATCTATGGCGAGTGAATCCCCGTCGAGGTCAACAGTCAGCAACCGCGGGAATTGTGCAATGCAGTCTACATTTGCCTCCCGCCGCGTTCCGAGCCATGATCTGCTGAATCCCTCTGCGCTCACCGGAATGCAGAGCTTTCCGTTAACAGGCACCGCCTCGATCTCCTTGTGATGCCAGATATCGACATAGTGCGAATCCGGCGGTGTGCGGACTTCGAACAGCGGGCCCTCTACTCCTTCCGGCCTCAGACTGTAGACCGTGTACAAGGTCTTGTTCGGTGCGGGCCATTTGTTCACCCAGACACTTTCGACTGTCGCGGGTACCAGAGGCACCCAGTCCCGGCTCAGGAATGCCGTGGTGTTCTCCCGGAGGATTTTGGTAGTCCTCCCCAGGTAGGCAAGCTCCTCGTCAATCCAGTCGGGCCTTCCCGGCCGCGCCACATTCAATTCTACCCCGTAGCCATTGAAAAAGGAGACGGCAATTTCCCGGTGAATTCTCCCTTCAGCAAGTTGTATCACACGGAAAATCGCGAACTCAGGTTTGATGAGTTTGTTGAGATTCAGAGGAGGGGGCATAAAGATTGCATCGTGCACGCGTCCGGCAACGATGCCAGGCATGTCCCTGGGGATTGCCATCCCTTCGCTATACATGACAATGCCCGGCTTGACTCTGTCGGCTGCGGCCTGAAATTCTTTGCTGGACTGCCCCTTTGTGTCCAGCACGACGCCGTCAGCATCGAGCGCGCGCAGCGTCTCTTCCATTCCGGCCAGATGGTCTTCCCGCCTGGTGCTTTCGTCCCAGGGATTGTAGGCGATGAAATACTTCGTCCCCCTGGCATGCGCGTACTCCGACTGACGGCGGAGCTCGCGGATCCCGCCGGGAAGATCGCGGTACATATCCCACTGATTCCGTTGATCCAGTCCCAGGCGTGGCCATACCGGCCAGAGCATGAACGCCTCGTATCCCCCAAGAACGGCTTCGCGGGCTGTAAGAAATGCATCAAACCGCCCCTGCCCACTCACAGCATCAACGTAATCGTGATCCCAGGCGAATTGCAGCATAAGGAGGTAACTTTTGCGAATCCAGGAGAGATCCTGGCGTTCGAAAAGCGAGTTGTCAAACTCTTCGAGATCGTAAAGCCAGCGATCCCGGAACATCATCCGCAAGCCATCTCGCCAGTCTCCAGCGTGAGCATCGGCAAAGATCTCATATTGGACCCACCCGCCGGGAGGCACCAGAGCCCGGAACCGGCGCAAGTCCGCATACGCCGATTCGCGCCGGCGTGCAATGGCAGCGAGCCCGTTTCCTTCCCCCACCTGGATATCACCGAATCCCATTTCCCAGGCGTTGTCGGGGAGCACAACACCGATCGGTCCAGCCCCGGGACGAAAAAGCGCGGATCTGCTCAAGCGGTGTTGATATGTCTGCGGTCCTTCGGCGCGGATGTAGACATGGCCGGGGGCTTCACCCAGCGGCACAACATTCGCAAGCTGCAACGTATCCCGGGTCCTGTTGCGAAATGTAACAACACCCTTCCAACCGCGCGTGAACCCGGACTCGATTTTGAAAGATCCTCCGAAACCTGAAGCACCCGACCAGCGGATGCTGTCGCCCTCCCTGGATGCCGTGCAGAGAAGAGAACTCACGAGCTTCTCATCCACGGTGCACGTGAACAACGGCACCCGGGGCAACACAGAAATCTGTTTCCCGCCGGAACTTGTGTATCCCCCGATCCCCAGACCGTTGTCTGTCGTTATCTTCAGCGTCTGCAGATTTTGGGCGTTGGCAAGGGAGGCGAGCGCGGCCAGGACAGTTGTCATGACATACCGCGCAGTGGGCCGCATCAATGCAGGGCTGGACATGCCGCTATTTGTTCCACAGGGTGCATGAACCGAAATCGCGGATTCTCAGCGAGGTGACGGACTTCTCGCCAAAGACCTGCTGCATCATGCCGACATAGTCAGGCACGACAGCACTCGGAAGTATTGCAAGAATCGTTCCGGCAAAACCGCCGCCGTGCACGCGACAGGCACCTTTGCCTGCGGTATGTATGAATCGTTCCGACAGCGCAAGACCGAGCAGGAGCCCCTGCTCACGGGGAGAATGAGGCGTGGAACAATTTTGAAGCCATCGGCATGAAGAACTTCCGGACTCGTTTGTATTCCGCAGGAACGAGTCCATGTCGTCCTGCTCGAGGGCCGTGACTTGTTCCACAACCCGATCGGTTTCGGCATAGAAATGGAGTGCCCGAAGGATTGCCCTGTCACCCAGTTCCGCGCGTACCTGGGGAATTGCCTGGAACAGTTGTGTGCCCGGCACATTCCGGAGACTCTGCTGCCCGAAATACCGGGCAACTTCTTTCATTTCGTTAGGCACGGCGGCATAGTCCGCTGTCAGATCCGCGTGGCTGCCGCCGGTATGGACGACAAGCAGGTTGAGGGCGTGGTCTTCAAACCTCGAGCGCATTGTCCGGGCAACAGGCACACGTGGGTCGGCAAAGTCGATGCTCACAATGCCGCCTAGCGCACAGGTCAGCTGATCCATGAGTCCGCAGGGTTTCCGGAAGTACGTATTCTCGGCGTATTGTCCGATTTGTGCAAGTTGTGTCGGATCGACGACGCCGTGGTTGAACAGCGAATTGAGAATGGTGCCAAGGAGGACCTCGATCGACGCCGAAGAGCTGAGGCCCGAACCAGGCAGGACATCGCTGCTCACGACCGCGTTGAATCCCCGCACGGCAAAGTTCAGCTGCTTGAATCGTGCGGCGATGCCGCGGATCATCGCTGTTGTTGTACCGGCTTCTTCCGGAATCACCTCCAGTCGCCTGAGGTCAACCCGGAAGGGGGCACCGAACCCTATCGATCGGACAGTAACGATGTTGTCGTCGGATGGCGCGGCGGCGGCGATGGAGTCAAGGTGAACCGAGGCGGCGAGAACCCGGCCATTGTTGTGGTCTGTGTGATTCCCGCAGAGCTCCACTCGACCGGGTGCGCTGGAAAGTATCGCCGGCACACCGGCGAAGGTTTCCCGGTAGAACCGGGAGATTTCCCGAAACCGGTCCATGGCGTTGTGGATACTTTCCGGCCTGTCGCCGTAGACCTTTGTCAGATTGCGCTGGAATTCCGGCTCTGTGAGGTGGGTGTCCATAGCGTGCCCGCGAATCTACAAAATCGAACCGCGATAGTCAACAGAACGTATCAACGCAAGGTGAAACGCACGGAGAAGGGGCAGAAGCAGTTACCTGATAACGACAACCTTCCGTGTCCCTAAAAGTCTTCCGCGCATTCAACGATATAGCCCGCCGCGCCGGAAACCTCCGACCAGACAACCGCCGGCCGGGCATGCACACGACTCGCATCGGGCGGGGGAAAGACTCCGATGGGGCCTGACGGTACTGCCTCAGCAGAAACGCGTACGGTTTCTTGCGCTGCAAGCGGGGGCAGGGAACCGGAAAACGTCAGGAGAGCGGAAAACAGGATCCGGAACACCATCCGCATCATGCTCGGCACATGGAGAATTCAATGGTATCCTCCACTCTACATCTTCCCTTCCGTTCTTAGTCTCGCCACCAGATGCTCCATCTCTCCTACTAGCGTGTCAAACCGCCGCAATGCGGCCCTGCCCGGCTCCGCCGAAGTCATGTCCACCCCGGCGTTTTTCAGAAGCTTGAGCGGGGAATCGCTTCCGCCTGCCTTCAGCATGCCGAGATACCGCTCCACATCGGTCTGTGTTCCTTTGAGTGCCTTGTCACTTAGCGCGAGTGACGCGATCATGCCGGTGCTGTACTGGAAAACATAGAAATTGAGATAGAAGTGCGGAATGATACTCCATTCGTTCCCAATATAGTCGTCGACGCGCATGACCCCTTTATCATGACCGTAGTATGAGCGGGTGAGCGCGAGATACTGCTCCGTCAGCCAATCCGGGGTCAGCGTCTGGCCCTCCTCGACACGCCTGTGCATGGCTAGTTCGAATTCCGCAAAGAGTGTCTGCCGGAATATCGTTCCCCGTACACCGTCCAGGTAGGCATCCAGCACCTTGAGTTTCACGAGATCGTCAGACTCATGCTTCAACATATAGTCCATGAGCAGGTGTTCGTTGAATGTCGACGCAATTTCCGCAAGGAATGTGGGATAGTCGGAATTTCCATACGCTTGGTTCTTGTCGGCAAAAAACGAGTGCATGGCATGACCAAGTTCATGCGCAAGAGTTGAGACCGCGTCATAGTGTCCATTGTAGTTCATCTTGATGAAGGGGTGAACGCCGTAGACGCCCCCGGAGTACGCGCCGAGCTGTTTGTTCTTGTTGGGATAGATGTCAATCCATCGCTCGTCGAATGCCGCAGTCAGCCCCGTGCCGTAGTCGGCACCCAGACCTTTCAGGGAACCCGTGATGAGTTCACGCGCTTGTTCAAACGGATAGAGGCGGTCAACCGATCGGACTGCCGATGCGTAGATATCATCATACCGCAGCGTATCAAGTCCCAGCATCTCCCGGCGGAGTTTCAGGTAGCGATGCAGCGGCGCGAGGTTCTGACGCACGGTGGCGATCAGCTGGTGATACACGGAAGTATCGATGTTGTCGCCGAACAGGCGCGCGTACAGACAGCTGTTGTATTTCTGCGCGCGTGCCGCGAAAAGGTCGCTCTTGATGCCGCCGTCGAGCAGACCCGCAAGGGAATTCTCGAACTTCTTCCGTTCTGACCAGAATGAACGCATGACGAGAGAGCGGTCTGCATTGTTCTTAGTGCCGCGGTATCGCATGTAACCTGCGACATTCAGGGTCACCGGCGTCCCATCGGAGAGTGTAATATCCTGCGCTGGCATTTCCACGTTGTTCAGTATGTCGGCGACCTGCGCACTCGTCCCGGAAAACAACCCCGTCATCGAAAAAATCTTCTGTTGGTCCTTTGGCAGAACATGCGCTTTCGCCCTGAGCACTTCTTCCACACGGAAGCGGTACTGCGCCAGCCGGGGTTCTTTGGCAAAGTACCCGCGGACCGTGCTTTCCTTCATCGCGAGGATGTCGTCGTTCCGGAACGCCAGCTTCGCCCCGTAGTCTGCCACGATGCCCTGCAATTCGCCCTGCATGCTCCTGAATGTCGTGTTGCTCAGATCCATATTCCCCTGGTTTCCCGCATACGCGTAGAGACGCTGTAGGAGCAGGCCGATGGAGTCCGTCAATTGATAGAGCGACAGGAATTTCCGGGGGGTGGTGGTCCAGTCTTTTGCCTGGGCATCGATGCGTGCAATCATAGCGTGCAGTGCGTGGCGCTCAAGTTTCCAGGCATCGATGTCAGGGTAGAGGTCCTCAATCCGCCACGTATAGGCCACCGGAACCTCGGACCGGGTGACCATCGAGAAGTCTGGAATCTTCGATTCCTGCGAATGCCCGGAAAGGGGAACGCCAATGCATACCAGGGCCAGCACTGCGCTCAGCAGTCTACTCCGTACCATAGTGATCTCCAGAAAGAATAGAGTGATTAGACAGATGGAGACGTAATCGTCCCTCGCATCTACAGTAACGCGAAAACTGGGCGGATGTTCAAGGGGTCATCGACGAAATGCGGATCAGCACGATCAACGGCACCGGCTCAGTTGCTGGACCAGCGAACGCTGCTCCCGGTCCTTCCTTTCACAACTTCAAGCCGTACAGGGACGCGCGCTTTCAACTCTTCCACGTGTGAAATAATAGCGACAAGCCGTCCGTCGGCCTGCAGATCCATGAGCGCCCGGATAGCCACATCGAGGGTCTCATTGTCAAGCGACCCAAAGCCCTCATCGATGAACAGGGCATCCATCCGGACGCCGCCTGTATGTTGCTGAGCGGCATCCGCGACGCCGAGTGCCGGCGAAAGCGCGGCGTAGAATTGTTCGCCGCCGGCCGGATCCGCCGTTCAGCCGAAAAGACCCTCAATGGAGAGATAGCGCTCCCCGGTATCATAGCTGAACGTCAACACCCTGCTCCCTCCCGGCAGCGTCGGGAGTTGCTTGGACACCGCGGCCAGCGCAGCACCGGAGGAGATACCCACAAGAATCCCTTCTTCCTTCGCTGCGCGCGCGGCAAAATCAAACGCCTCCTCCTTGGTCACCTGAATCACACCACTGAGGAGGCTGGTATCCATAATGGCCGGCACAAAACCGGCACCGATGCCCTGGAGGGGATGCGGACCGGGAATGCCACCGCTCAGCACAGGCGAGAGCGCCGGCTCCACCGCAAATGTTAATAGCTTGGGGAATTTCTTCCTCAGGATCTGGGTCACACCGGTGATGTGGCCGCCCGTTCCCACACCCGTGATCAGTGCATCGAAGCCTTCCGGAAAATCATCGAGGATTTCTTGTGCCGTCGTACGCCTGTGCACCTCGGTGTTCGCCTGGTTCTCAAATTGCTGGGGAATCCATGCATTGGGAATCGACGATGCAAGCTGGCCCGCACGCTCGATCGCACCCTTCATCCCCTTCTCCCGGGGAGTGAGATCCAACTCAGCCCCGTACGCGGATATCAACCGCCTCCGCTCGACGGACATTGATTCGGGCATCACAAGAATTATCCGGTACCCCTTCACCGCAGCCACGATCGCCAGCCCGATACCTGTGTTCCCGGAGGTCGGCTCAATGATCACGCTTTCCTTCTTGAGAATCCCCCGCTTTTCGGCATCCTCAATCATCGAAAGAGCTATGCGATCCTTGATGCTTCCACCCGGGTTCGCCCGCTCCAGTTTCATCCATACCTCCGATCCCTCCGGGAAGAGGCGATTGATCCTGACGGTGGGCGTGTGGCCGATGGTCTGAAGGATATTGTTGGCTCTCATGCTGACTTCCTCATGTGGTGTGGATACGTTGGTCAATCTCCGGTTGGAGCCCAGGGGAAAACAACAAAGCCCTTCGTCCGGAAGGGCTAGCGCAATCGATTACCAAACACGCGTTGCACCGCTACGGACGAATGTTGCCTTTCACCCGGGAGGTACAGCAACACCCTGCTTTGGAACGCCCTTGGTAGCCGTGCACGCGGAGTTCATCCTTTGATGGCAGATATGACAATATAAACAGCGCCATTCAGAAATCCGTTCCCCCTGCGGGCGGGACTGTAGCATCTGTCAGGAATCCTTCTACATTAGGAGCATACCCTGTGGAACGGCGTTCCACCTGTGGTAAGGCAGCTTTCCCCCTGCTTTCATTCATGTTAAACCCCTCGCAAGGAAACCAGACCATGCGCTCTTCTATCCTGGCCTTTCTGATGCTGCTGACATCCGCCCCGTGCGTACATTCCACCTTTGCCCAAACCCATGCCGATTTGACCGGAATATGGGAACTCCTGCCCGCACAGAGCTCCGACATCGATCATTTCAGGGCCCTTACGGTGACCATCCGGGCAAAAGGCGAACAGCTCACGATTATCCACCGATGGCAGTCACGCCTCGCGGTGGTTGACTCCGTCAACATCACGCCCGGCGCCCCGCCGGTGAGTATTCCAGCGACACACTGGGTCTTCGGCAGCAACATCTTTATGGGACGTCGATATCCTGAAGGCAGCGTCCGCCGGTACACCGCCTCCTGGGAAGACGGTGGAAAAGCTCTCGTGGTTCGCGAGAAATCCCGGCTGCGTGGTTCGCAGGGAGAAGCAGATGTCACCACCGTGCACCGGTACGAATTCGCGGAGGAGAAAGATATCCTGGCATATCGTGTCCTGAGGTCAACAAGAAATACAGGCCCCGAGGTGAAGTACATCTTGAAGCGCCAGGGTGTCCGCCATGCATATGTCGCCCGACTGAATGACGACTGGACCATCAAGGGCGGGCTTCCGTCCAATGCGATGATGATCAGTTTACAGGGACTCGCAAACAGAACACACCCTCTCGTCTACCTGCTCTACTCAGCCGACTGGCCTTTCACGTATGTTGATTCGGTGTTCGGCTTCTATAAGACCAAACGCTTTTACACTTTCACCGAACTGCGAACCCCCGCCGACGCGGTCAAGCAGCTGGCGCACCACGCAAAAGCGTATGTCGTCTGGGATACGTCGGTACGCACTTCGCTCATCGTGGCATTCACCGTTGCCGGACTCGAGGATGCCGTTGTCGTCAGCGAAAGTGAAATCCCGCTGGTGAAGGAAGCCGGTCTTCAACCCGTGGAGGATTTCCGGGGAAAGTTCACGGGGATGAACGACACGCAGATCTACACATGGGCGCATCAACGGTACTGGAAACGCTGCAGCAAGGAATACATCATCTGGCTGGGCGGGGAACACGGCAATGTCATGAAACCCGCAGTTGCCGATTATGGCATCGGGAAGAGAGTCTTCTTCAACGACCTCTCCACGCGCCGGACAGACACCGAGGAATACGCCCTCTCACGCACCTTGCTCTCAGAAATGAAGCCGATGTCCATGGTGATGGGGTGGCACTCGTACAAAAAGGATCTTGAAGAAGAACATGTGGGCCTGACGTCACAATTCGGTCACCGCGTGGAAGGACTCAACTCCCTCCCGAACCTCAGTTTCAGCTCACAGATTCCGGTTTCACCCGGCTTCGTCTTCAAAAACAACCATCATATCAAGCCGGGCGAAAAGTTACAGCCGAAGAACCGAGTATACGTCAGCTGCATCCAGACCGACGGCATGGGACTCGGTGCCTGGGAGAAGCCCGGACGCGGCGAAATCCCCTACGCCTGGGAATGCCTGATGAACTACACTTGGATGGCGCCCGGGATGGCAGAGTACTTCTATTCTACCGCCACACCGAACGATTACCTCATCGGCTGTCTCTCCGGACCCGGGTACCTGTATCCGAAAGCCGTGCCAAAAAAATATCTCACCCAGTTGATCGCAATGGCTCGGGATCAGATGAAACAACTCGACCTGCGTGTGTTCGAGACGATGGACTGGTCAGAAGGCGATGAAGTATCGGGCAACACTGATCTGCCGAAGGATGTCATCGACCTCTATTATGACGGGATGCCCGAGGCAATCGGGTTCGTAAACGGATACGGGCCCGGCTATACGTTCACCGTCCGCGACGGGCGACCATTTGTTTCGTTTGACTATTACCTGTCGCCCAGGCGTCCGGAGTCCGACGCAGTTGCCGACCTGGAAGAGCTGGCCACGCACAATCCAAAGCGGCCCTACTTTCTCCTGATGCACATCCGGGAATACAGCGATGTTAAAAGAGTGAAGGGTATTCTTGACAGGTTGGGTCCTGAATTCGAAGTCGTACCACTGGATGTATTTCTGACGATGGCGGGGGCGCAACCCACCTTCGAGGAGCGGACTCTGCAGCGCTGATCACAACGGCCGTATCGGCCTGCAGATTGATGAGCGCTCAGTCCCGGGTAGAATGTTCCTTTGAGCGGCCGTAACTATTGTGCGCGTACATCTCGGATACTTCCTTACGCACCTTGGGACGGAGCGGATATCCGTCGGCCGGATAACCCAGCGTGATCAGCAAGCCGACCCTGGTACGCCGGGGAATATCCAGCAATTGCTTGATCACTTGTTCATCGAACCAACCGATCATGCAAGTTCCCAACCCGAGGTCGGCAGCTTGCAGGCAGAAGTGCTCCGCGGCAATGCCGATGTCGATAAGCGGGAATTCGCGCTCCTTCATCCACCCGCCGATCTGGGTGATTGTCCTGGTTTTTTCCACGGTCAGCACGGCAATCACCGGGGCCTGCGGCACAAACCGGTTGAACGAAATAGCGCTGCTGTACGTAGCCTTCGCGACCGCCTCCCGGACTGGAGGATCATCGACGATGATGAGCCTCCACGGCTGGGCGTTGCTGGCCGACGGTGCCAGGCGCACGGATTCTACCAGCATCTCCAGCATCTCCGGTTCCACCGCCCGGTCGGAGTAGCTCCGGACGCTTTGACGGTTTCTCACAAGGTCTGCGAAGTTCATGGCGGAAATCTCCATCCCGGCCCAACCCGCGTTATTTGGTGATGTCGGACCCACCATCACCCGCTGATGAAATTCCGCTCCGGACATTTCCCCGCGTCAGCGACGAGAACACTCCCCCGACGCACAACACAGAGAAAATCGCAAAAGCGATATCCACACTCATAAGGAATTGCGGATAGTACTCCGGTGTGATCTGGACCTTTCCGACGACCAGAGCGAAAACAAGCATGGCAACACCGATGCTCAGGGTCTGCCCGGTCATACGCATCGTCGCGAGAGTCCCTGCAGCCACGCCGTACACCGGCTTTTGCACCGAACTCATCACGGCATTGGTGTTCGGAGAGGAGAAGAGTGCAAAGCCGAATCCAAGCAAGGCAAGTGCCGCCGCGATCGCCCAGAGTGGCGTCGTCGCCGTGAGAAATGCGAGAAACGCCAGACCGGCTACGATCACACCCATGCCAAGGGAAGCGACGATACGCGGTTCGATGCGGTCCGACAGCGTTCCCGCAAACGGTGAGAAGAGTGCCATCATGACAGGCTGCACAACCAGCACCAGACCCGTCTCCTGGGGAGTCAGCCCCCTGATGTACGCAAGGTACAGACTCAGCAGAAACGTCACCGCGAACGTTGCACTGTAGTTGACGAAGGCAGCCAGATTGGAGAAGGCAAACACCCTATTGTGAAGGAAGAGGTTGATAGCCAGCACCGGACTCTCCGTTCGCCGTTCCATGCGAACGAAAAGGAACAGGCCGAGGATGCCCGCCGCTATGGTACCGGCCCCCGCAACACCCGGGAGGAGAGAGAACCCGTACATGAGAGCGATGAGAGCAAAGCTGTAAATCACGGAGCCGGCCAGGTCGAAGCGCGCCCCGCGGGATTCCGACCACTCGCCCCTCACCTTCGTAAGGACAAGAGCCACCATCACCAGGCCAAGGGGAACATTCATCCAGAAGATGCTGCGCCATCCAAGTTGCTGCGTCAGGATCCCGCCGACAAAAGGCCCGAGAGAGAGTCCGATGTAGACTGCGGCGGAGTTGATCCCCAGCGCCTTTCCCCGCTCGCTCGCAGGGAACACCGAGGTAAGAATGGCAATGCTCATGCCGAACATCAGTGCGGCACTGATTCCCTGGAGGACCCGAGCCCCGATCAGAAATCCGGCACCGGGTGCGACGGCACACAGCAATGACGAAACGGTGTACAACAGAATCCCGATGAGAAAGATCCGGCGGCGTCCGACTATATCCGCCAGCCTGCCGAACGGGACAAGACACACCGACGAGGCAAGGAGGTACGATGTCGGCACCCAACTGAGCAGGACCGCACTCATGGCAAATTCATCCCCGAGGCTTGGCAAGGCTACATTCAACGATGACCCCATGAAAGGGGTCAGGAATGATGCGAGTGAGGCTACAAGGAGAGCGCTTTGTTTGTTTACGGTGTCAGTCATGTTCAGCGTTCGATTATGCAGAACCGTAAAATGTACGGCGGATAACTCGCAAAGACAAGAAGCGGCGGCTGACCGATCGCCAACGTGACCGCTCGCTCAGGTCGTGAAAGTTGACATGCGTCGTCCGGTTCCGTATGTTACAGCATCATTTGGGCCTCACCGCCATGAAAACAGGAGAAATGCAATGAAGGGAAATGAAAAGCTGCTTGCCATCCTCAATCAGCTGCTGGCCGATGAATTGACCGCGGTCAACCAGTATATGGTCCATTCGGAAATGTGCGACAACTGGGGATACGAACTGCTTCACAAAGCCATCGAAAAACAGGCCATTGAAGAAATGCACCACGCGGAATGGCTGATCAAACGGATTCTTTTCCTTGAGGGGATACCGGTTGTCTCCAGACTGAATCCGATAAAGATCGGTAAGACTGTCGCCGACATGGTGACGAATGACAAGGAGTCAGAGGAAGGCGCGGTGCGCGCTTACAACAGTGCGATTGCGCTCGCACATGAAGTCGCAGACCAGGCATCCGTGGATCTCCTTATCAGGATCCTGAAGATGGAAGAAGACCATCTCGACTGGAACGAAGCACAGCGCGATCAGATCGAACAGATGGGATTGCAGAACTATCTTGCCAACCAGGCGGGCGGGGAATAAGGGGAGTTGACGGCCACTACTTCAATTCTGAAAGCCCTTCAAGGACCTCATCCCTCGGCAGGTTTCCGGCGGCAAGTTCTTCATCGGTTTTCTTGAGGAGACGACGGTAGAACTGTATACCTTCCTGCGCAAACGCCGGCTCCGAGTCCAAGACTGCATACAGCGCGTTTTCGGCCTTCGCGTAGCGGTGCAGGGCCTCCTGGTACCTGAAGATTTTCTTGAGAAGGCCGGCCGGGATCGAAGCCAGTCCGAGCTTCTCAAGGAGCCCGTCAATGTGCTCAAGATGCCGGGATTCGACCGGTTCGTCGAAGCGGAGATATGTCTCGATGAGGAGGTCCAGTGACTTGAGAAGGAGTGTGCCAGCGCGGGCGTCATCAGACATCAACGCGTGTATCTCCGCTTCCTCCTTCAGGAGCACTCCCAGGACATAGGACTTCGGAACGGCTACGGAGAGATCCGCCCCGAAGAGCTGCATCAACTGGTCGACGGAGAATTGGTCGACCAGTGTTCTGTCGATGCCGAGAAGCGCCTTCCCCGTGGACTGGAGCTCCTGCAATGCCTGCGGATACTCCTTCTTGACTTTCAAGGCAAGAACGCGGACAATCGCCGCCACTAGCACGTTAATCATCCGCATAATATAGTCGCGTTCGATCATCGGGGACATTCCTCAGCGCGTCATTGCCCTCGCCTTTTCCAGGATTCCGGGACGTGCGGACTCCATCATCTCGCGAATGTTTTGATACTCCATCGTTCGCTGCTCGAATGTGCGTTTGTTAAGGGCGCCCAGGAATCGTCCCTCGAATTCACGGAAGTAAGAGCCGTAGATGTGGTAACTGTCAGCAATGTGACAGTACCTCCCCGGGACGACGAGTTCTCCGGTCTTGGCCGAGATGGATTCTGCAATCTTCTTCTCCAACTGCACAAGCGCGAACATATTCATGAACGCGGCCTTGTAGGCGTCGTTGGAGCGGAACCGCACATTCATGCTCAGCAACTTCTTCCCCTCCTCCTCGGTTATCCGGCACCAGATGCTCTGCAGGCATGGGGGATCATAGCACTCATTGTCTTCCCATACCTTCCAGGTGATGGCCTGCGCCCGGCGTGAATATGGGGTTGCGGCAAGTTTCTGGCAGATCGTCTCAATCTGGTCTGAGGACGGGATTCCGGGGAGAGTATATCCGAAAAGGCGTTGATGGTAGGTGTACTCCCATCGCGTGTCTTCCGGATCGTCAGGCCTGCGAACGAGATGATCCTTGATGCCTTCACACACCTCCATGGTGTACTCCTGCAGGTCTTCGGGGCCGCCCGGGAAATCCATGTGAATCATCGGCTCTGCAAGCGGATTGTGAATCGTGATCAGCATGGTCGCGTCGATACTCGGAGGGTCTTCTGGTTTGTCATATTGCGTCTTGATACGGCAGCCTTCTTTGTGGAGCTCGATCAGAGAATTCTCCCACGCTCTGGCGATACAGTCGCCTTCGACGTGCAAGACAGGAATTCCGTTCATCGCGATGGTCCTTCGAATGGTTATTTGCCTCGCTTGTCGACATTGAATGCGGCATTTGTTTTCATAAGGTTCTGCACAACCTCCTGGTAATAAGGCTTTTCCTTGAGACTTGCGTAGGACCCCGGGAAGAACGCGACAGTGATGTCGACACTGTTGTCCTCAAAGGCGTTCAGCACAAGTGAGCAGCGTTGGTCGTGATCCAGTCGCGTGTTATCAATCATCGGGAAGTCAAAGAACCCCACCCAGAATTCCGCGCTGTTGGTCTCAACGTTTCCGAGGGTATCCTTTGGCGTCCTGACTTCAAGCCGGAACTTGAGCTCCTTTTTGGCCAGATCCGCCTCCTGGACAATTAGGGCGAAATTACGAGTAATGCCATCGAGTGTGAGCGTTCCTTCATCCAGCGAGATGCCTCCGGGGTTACTTCTCAGAAAATCCAGGTCGACGAAACGGTCGAACTTCGAGCCCGCCCCTTCGAGGACAAGCATTTGTTTCCGCGTAATCTCGGTGGCAACCCTGTGGAGCCGGTCGGTCAGTTCTTTCTTCGACGGCCCCTGCGCCGCCTGGACCTGTTTGTCGAGATAGATGAAAAGGGGCTTGAGGTTGAGGGATTCATGGAAATTGTAGGAGAGAAGCTCCAGATTGAGCACCTTCTCGTCGAGCGAACCCGAACCGGGTTTCAAAAACGTCTGAATCATGGAGACAAACATATCCTTGCGGAGCGCGCTTTCCGCTTCTTCGCGCCGGCTCATGAGCTCGGTGTAGATTCTGATATTGGCTTCGTTGGCCTGCATCCGCTCGCGCAATGCCGATTCAGCACTTTCCCTATCCTTGAGGTAGTTAGATCCGATGAACCCCAGGATCGTCACGGTGACTGCGGTCATCAGCCCTCCCCCCGACTGCAGGAGGACAGCCAGTTTGTCCCAACCATCCCGCTTTTTTTCCTGCTCCATGTTCATTTCCTCCGCAGCAACGCCTTGTCGTTGCGGACCTCAAGAATCCAGTCATAGCGGGTGGATCTGTCGTACGAGAAAAGATCCGCCGATGCAGTCTGGTCCTTCAGGTGCACGGTGAGCACACACTTCCCCTTTTCTTTTACGAAAACGCGGTAGGACCCGAATTTATCGGTTTCGACCGAGTAGACCTTTTCGGAGACGCCGATGGTCACCTTCACACCCGCAGCAATCGGCCTGGTCCCATCGGTGATCGTCCCGTAGAGTTCACCCGCCGGAGCAACGACGGTAAAGAGCAGAAGAACAAACAAAGTCAAAATGAGTGAACGCATGGTGATCCCCGTCTGTTGAACGCACAGGAAATGCCGGCCGGAATGGCCACACTAATCTACAGTACGGCAGCGAGAGAAGCAACGTGTGCCGGGTGGGGGTGCCGCGTTGTGATTGAATGCCGGCCGGATTCAACTATTCGTTAAGCGTGGCAGAAATAGGAGCTACACGCGCGCCAGGAGTCTTTCCTCAAGCTCGATTGCTTTCGGAAAGAGGATGTTGTTTTCCAGATGGATATGTTGGTGCAGGTCTCGTTCAAACTCCTCCAGCTCCTTGTACGTCACCCGGGTTGTTGTGCAGGCGTCCGGCGGAGGTGTGTAACTTTTGCTCGCGTCGCGGATGAACGACATCGCGTCCCCTGCCGACACATGCTCGGATTCCATCATTCGGATCGGATTGCGAATCGTCCCGAACGGCGGTGCATTCATCGCCCTGCCTTCACGTCCACCGACAACTAGGGCCTTGATATACGGGAACAGCACCATCTCTTCTTTTTGCATGTGGTGCGTGAGCTCCCGGGCAACTTCGCGAAAGCGGTCTGCGATGGGTTGGAGTTCGCTGTGATTGGCCCCATGGACTGACAGCACCTTGAAAACATGAGGCAGTATTACCGGCAACGCATGGCTGACATAGTGGTGATGATTGTTTACGATAAAATCCGCCAGCATATCGAGCTCCCATTCAGCCGGCCGGATGCCAGCTCCCGGGCCGGAACGCTTGAGTTCCTGCAATTCCCCAAGAACCGTTGCCACATCGAGCCCCCGTTCCGCACAGGCTGCGTCGAGTGACTTCCCGCCGTTGCAGCAAAAGTCAATCGAATATTTTTCAAACACTGCGGCTGCTCTGTAATCCTCAGTGACCAGATGTTTGATCGTTGTCGTCTTCACGGTTTCCATAACTGCTCCCTGCTTGATCAACAAAAAATCGGCCTTCGACGGCCGGATGCTATGAAAGTGGCATCTATTTCAGACTTGGTCGTCTGATATACTAACACTCCTCCCCCTCACTGAGGTTCCCGTTATTTGTCTTTCTTCTTCCTGGAGGAGCCGGCATCCATTTCCGCATTGACTATACGTGCAACCAGCTGTCCGACGGTGTTGAAAACCGCAAGCAGAACGTGTGACCTCCGGGGCACAGCGAAACGAATGGAGGTAGAAGGGTTGAAAGGGCTGGGATAGTTTTGGTCCAAGTCGAAGGAAGCGGACTCGGTCATGTTATTTCCCCCGCCTGCCAGTGACCAAAGGTGTGATGCCATCGTCAGCATAAGATGACCAACACAAGTCTCCCGGATCGAGTTCCTGATCATCGTTTCCAGCAACGTCCTTCATACCATCTGCCATCCCTCCGAAAGTTTTGAGCATGTTGCCTCTCAGACTGATAATCATTAATTTGCGGCGAATACTACTCCACCCGGACTGAGTCGGCTGGGATTGAGAGGGAGAATCTCCGGATTCGAAAGATGATGGAGATTCTTTCGTTTTGGGGACTCGAGATGTGTCTCGCTTGTAGAATTATTCTGATACAAATACTCTGCGGGCAAGTAATGAGGTAGAGGTATCGAGATGACAATACATCGAGAAAGAAGCATCATCATCTCGTATCTGGCGATGCGGAGATTGATTGGTTTCCTGGGAATGTCGCTGCCCTTTATCGTGGTCCTTGGAGGATTTGCACACGGTGAATCTGGCGTGCAGGGGTCAATAAGCGGTTACTATTACACGCATATGCGTGATTTTCTGGTCGGTATATCGAGCGGCGTTGCGCTCTTCCTGATGTCGTATAAAGGCTATGAGAGAATCGACGACACCATGGCAAAACTTAGCGGGATCTTTGCACTGGGGATGGTTCTCTTCCCCACTGCGATGTATTCCGGTAAGATTGTCAGAGTTGGACTGTTCCTCGTCAATGACGACATATCCGGAATCATTCATTTGGCCTTCAGTGCACTATTCTTTCTTGCGTTGTCGTTCAATTCATTGTTCCTCTTTACCAGACGTCACCCGGGGGTCATGGGCAGGGAAAAGAGACGACGGAATGTGATCTATAGTCTTTGCGGAATTGTGATGATTGTCGCAATCGCCAGTATTGCTATCTATACGCTCTTTCTGCGGCGGACGTTTCTTGCAGCGATGAATCCGGTCCTGATACTCGAATCTGTTGCATTGATAGCATTCGGTATATCTTGGTGGGTGAAAGGAAATACTCTATTTAGAGACAAGACATGTTAGTCGGGTTTGCAGCTTGGTTGGGAGGTATAACGGAAGTGTCGGGACTCAGATGTCAGATTTTCGCATTCCCACAAGGGGGGACAAATGGCACTATCTGAGAAGAAGGATCCTGCGCGTCTGGATGAAATCGCCTGCCCGCAAACGACAGAAATACACGCCGCTTGAGAGCCCGTTGCCATCAAATTGCACATCGTGGTACCCTGCCTCCTGCTCCCCATTCGGAAGAAGCGCAACCTGCTGACCTAAGGTGTTGTAGACCGTCAGGCTCACGCGAGAACGATTGGGCAGGCCGTAGCGGATGGTTGTGCTCGGATTGAAGGGGTTCGGGTAGTTCTGCGACAAGGAGTACACGGCAGGCACGTTCCCACTTTGAGACGCCACTCCCGTAACAATCAGTCTACGTGCAAGAGTGAAATTGTACCCCAGGTATGCATAGTAGTTGCCTGCACTGTCAGTGCAAGCCCACCTCCAGGCATCCGATGGTGTCCAGGAAGAATTGACCCAACCGTAGAACCAAAATGACGTCAGATTCCCTTGAGCATCATAGGTCCAAGTCCCGCGCCCAAAATTTACCCACTCATTGGCCGACCATTGTTCTTCCAAGACGGTGAGCTCATTGCTGTTTGCATCATAGGTCCAAGTGATGCGATTAATGCCAACCCACTGACCATTCGACCATTGTTCATACAGGTAGGTGAGCACATTGTTGCTTGCATCATAGGTGGAGATTGTGCGTCCCGAATACACCCACTGACCATTCGACCAGTGTTCGTCCAACTGGGAGAGGTTATTCCCATTTGCATCATAGGTGTACGTCCAGCGTTCAGATATATGAGCATATTGTTGCTTGCATCATAGGTGTATGTATACCTCTCAGAATCCACCCATTGGTCTCGAATGAGCTGCTGCGTCACATCTGAAGTCATCCTAGCCTTGGCGTTGAATGAATACAGATGCCTCGTCGTGTCGCGTTCGCCCCGAACAATCGCGGTGTCAATGACATAGATTTGCGATTGCGGTGACGACATCTTCTTTAGAACACTGGAACTTCTTTGAATACTGTTGGAAATGAATTTCCCATCTGGGAGTGGCGTGTGTGGTGTAGTACATTGGACTTCCTCGGTTCCACCTCGAACACCTTCTTCAACAATTTCCGCGTCTTCGCATATTTGTTCCAATCTGGGAGGGTGAGGATGGGGGTTTCTATCTGCTTCGCTTCGAGGGAAAGGAAGTTTCAGTTTTCAAGAGGGAGTACGATTAGACGAGATTCGAAATGTAACACACACCTTGACCGCGCGGTAGACCCTTGATTCTGTTTGTCTTCTTCCCGCTCTTGCGTCGCCTTTCCTTAGGTCAACTGCTTATACAGTCTCTGAAAGTGATGCCAACCTCCACATCAACGTTTTCCATATCGATTTGTTATTGCACGCGTGATACTGCTATCGATGCGCGCTCCGCCCGCATCAAACACTCGACTGAATGAATACTTTTCAATTTCCTCCAATCTCGCACTTTCCATTCCCCTTAAAGAGAGCGTCACAGAAACCAAGCTAGACAGTAGCAACAAGACCAGGAGGGTTTTCAATAGCAGTTTGGTCTTCAGCTTGTCTGAATCGACGAGTGACCCCGCTACCAGGATGCAGAATCCAATCCACGCAATATACTCCACCCTATGTCGATACAGTAAGTAGTGAGCGAGCGCATTGAACACAACAATCACAACTCCCAGGACTTGGTGTGATGTCAGTCTTCTGCGAAACACAAACAACGCCACCGCTGCGTTAGCACCCCACAAAGGAAAGCTGACCAACATTTCAGTTGGAGAATACAGACGCCCGATAGACGTAAAAACGGGAAGACCAAGCCCGACAAGTGCTTTGCCTATATTCTCAGCAATGGCAATCGGTTGCAGGTACACGGGAAGATTGTCGAAAGAAGCATAATACTGAACGAGAAAAATATGTCCTTGTTGTGAAAAGAAAGTCACGAAATGTCCGCTGAACACAAAGTACCGACTTAGATAATATGCCCCTACCAGACTACTACTGATGACTAGAAGTCTCAATCGATACGCTCGGGGGAGCGGAATCTTCGCTGCGTAGAACGCAACAAATAGCACTGCTATCAGCCCACTCTCCTTGCTCAAGAGTCCGAGGACGCTAAGGATGACAACATACGTCAATGAAGGGAGTCGAGACTGGTCACCCGTCTGGACCAGGTGGTCCAATAGCAGCAAAAGAAAGAATGCTGCTAGGAGGGTTGCGCGGTCTGAGACCCACGCTGGTGCACTGTACGTATGTTGCGAGACAAGAAACACAGCACCGATTAGGAATACTAGTTCTTGGTCAAGCTGGATTCTCTTGACTATTCTGAGTAGCAGGAAGAGGTTTGCAAGGTGGAGCAAGAGATTAAACAGTTGATTCGGAAACGCGAAGACCCCAAACAGTCTGTACGACAGCCACAATAGTACCGATTGTAACGGACGATAAGCGTTGTTCCCATAACCGAAATCCCCGATAAAATACGATAACGGGTTTTCCACGCGAGCAACTGACGACAATAGAATTACATCGTCGAAATCGGAAGGACGATATGTCAGGCAAACCGCGAATACAACGAAACCTAGGAGAACTAGCACAAATGCCATTGTGACAGTTCGTATCTTATCAGAGAAGGCGTATTCGGCGAGTGTATCAAACACTTGCTGCATTTCTTGGGTCCAGTGTGGTCACTTGTTATATGAATGGTCGTGAAAATGGTTAACTTTCACAAGGGGAGAATCCTCTTGCACTCGCCTCCCGTCGAGGGGGAAAAGTGTGTCCAAAGTCATTAGCCACGAAATCCATTGGTTAAGCCACATCGTGTTGTGATGTTCACGACCTCCCGACCCACCCCGACCGATTCCAGTTGACCAGTGACTGGATTCCCGTTAGGTTGGAGTAGGATGATGAACGAGACGACAAAAGTGTTGACAGAATTGCGTACAAGAGGACGTGAAATCGAGGAAAAACAAACGGTGCCACCATCACTGATGACACCGCTTTTGTGGACGGGGACGGAATCGAACCGCCGACACAAGGATTTTCAGTCCTTTGCTCTACCAACTGAGCTACCCGTCCAGATCAAACTCAACACGGAATATTTAATATACGAACTCGCCAAAAAAAACGCAATTCCGGGTCAGAATCCTACTCCAAAATCAAGATACACCTCCACCCCTTCCTTAGAACCCGCCACCATAACACTGATTGTATTGTCCCTCGACCAAGGGGCCACCCAGACCGTCCCGCCATAAGACGCGTGCCAGCGGTACGAGGTTTCACCCTCAACGAACACACGCCCCGATTCACCGAAGCAGGAAACTCCAAGTGTCGAAGGGACAATGAAGTTCAAGCGCCAGAGTGATGCACGCAGCTCCACAGTCCCGAGGATAAGCGCATCACCGATGTACCGTCCCGGTGTGAGTCCACGTAGCGCGTTCCACCCGCCGAGATTCGCCTGCTCAAAGTACGGAACATCGCCCCAGACCTTCTCTCCCCGCATCCGGAAAGCCATCGTAAGGGCAGGTGTCTCACTCCCACCGAAGTACGCACGCAGATCACACTGACTCCTGCTGAACGGCCCGGTGAGACCGCGGGTAGCGGGATACATCGTCCCGCCGACGCGGAAGAAGAAACCGTGCTGTGGATACGCGGGCTCATCACGTGAATCAGCCTGCACCGCCGCGCCAACACCGAAGTAACCGAGTCCGTCAACTCCATACGGGCGGATGCTGTTCACATAACGGTCTGCCCGGTCATCCGCACGCACATAGTTCGCCGAGCCTAACACTCCCAGTTGTACAATCGATGACAGCGGGAGATATAACGACGATGCCAGTCGATATTCCCGCAGGTGCGGTCTGTAGTACTCAATTCCCCGGCCTTCCTCTAGTTCCGTTTCATTCCCCACCCCAAAGAAGCTCGACATCTCATATCCTGACACCAGGGCGCTCAACCTAAAACTGGCCCCGGTGATCAAAGTGCGCGTGTCCAAGAGAAGCCGGAGGCGTCCAGTTCTTTCGACAGGGGCGTACCCCCCAATCGCACTGATCATCCATGCATACGGGACCGCACGGAATCCGTAACGGTAGTAAACCGGACCACAACCGATGAGCGGGCCGTACTCGTCATGATAGTCCAGCATTACTCCAAATTGCCACGATGATCCACGGTCCTCCGAAGCTGCGGGCTTCTTCACCAACACATCCTCATCAAGATCAACACCTTCGGACTCGACATCCTGATCGAAGATTTCCGGGTTGTCCCCCCCGTGGGGCTTACTGACCTCGCCATCGGTGATCAGACGGAGCCCCACTCCACTCATGTGCGCGCCGCTCATGTGCACATAGTCGTTGCCGCCTCCGGTGTACAACCGCACCTCATCGGTCTCCGAGGACAGGAATGTGCGCGAAAACGAACAGCGTGTGCTGTCCCTGGCGCCACCGGGTGTTCGCGCATAGATTTCAACGGAAAGCCGGGCAGTGTCATGATGGGTTACCTCAATCCACTCCGTCGCCGTTGTGGCGCGAATGTCCACTGTCTGTGCCAGCAGGTCATAGTAATCCTCCGCCAGCCTGCATAAGTCCGCGCGCCTGCTCTGCAACAACCCGCCCAATAGGGCACCATCAGCAGCCCGGCGCTCCGGAGGGATTGTCTCGAATGCACTCTGCATCACAGAATCCGTTATGCGCCGGACAATAAATGCCGCCAAAGAATCAAACGCATGCCTTGACAAAGAGGAGAGGAGACCTCTGTCAAGATGACGGGTATGCCAGGTAAGATCCTTGATATCGGGATAATCGTCAAAGAAACTTGGCAACGGTGCGACCATAAACCTTGAGCCGATTGACAACGCACCGTCGTACCGACAGAATGCCAGGGGGTGGGGAACTTCGACCGGCTTCCAGATCCTGATGCCTTGAACTTCGGTCGGCGTCCATCTCCATTGTGCTGAGGCATCGCACCATGAGCTCAGCAGGAGATCCATCAACCGGATCTTGAGCACCTGCAAGACGTCAATCCTTTCATCCGGATTCCCGCCGGCAAACTTCAGGACAGTCGGCGTATCGCACAATTTCGTATCGCGGTCGGCAGGTATTGCAGAAGAAAGGATACCCATCCGGCTTGGGTTTTCAGAAGCACTGGCTCCATTCGGTGATCCTGCAGGAATCACTGCGATCCGGGAGTCGCGCGCCGGGAGATCCAGGGCAGCACTGAGACGGTCCACAATCACATCGGCGTAGGGGTAAGTGCCGGCCACCAGGTCGTCCAGCAAATCCGGGGAAAATCCCTTTAGGACATCGGGAGGGAAAACGTCTGCAGGATCCAGTCGCAGCGAACGGAAAGTATAGCGAGGCTCTTCTTTTCCCTGGGGGGCAAATCCTTCCACAGACACTTCCGTTGTCCAGGCTTCGCGCCAGAGGTCACCGAACATGAGTGCATGCAAGTCACCCGCAGCAAACGACTGACTGGGGACGGCGCGCACAAGGTCCTGGGACATCCCGTTCGGCTCAGCATAGTGCGCAAACAGGAGGGAATACGGAAGCCAAAAGGTCACGAAGACTGCCGACCGGGTCAAACCCATGAAGGTGGAATCCCTGGATGAGTGCGCTCTTACTGTTCGGCGAGAGCCCGGATGACCGCATCGGCGATCGCCGGCCTCACCCGGGAAATCTTCGTGTTTGCGCGTGTCGGATGCACGCGGTTAGTCAGAAGTATCAGACTGATCCGGCGATCCGGATCAACCCACACTGACGTACCGGTGAACCCCGTGTG
>Ga0105106_10000305_pt1 | contig 34786 bp, 29 predicted proteins | sample PPLLaktember2015_5_FD_79109 | JGI IMG/M metagenome (GOLD analysis project Ga0105106, IMG submission 79109) | Freshwater sediment microbial communities from Prairie Pothole Lake near Jamestown, North Dakota, USA - PPLs Lake P8 Core (1) Depth... | ecosystem: Environmental > Aquatic > Freshwater >... | reverse complement strand
TGGTCGTGCGCACCCAGCGCCTGCGCCAGCAGGCGAACCACGACCGGCTCACCGGCCTCCCGAACCGCGGCTACTTCGACGAGCGCTTCGCCGCCGAGGTCGCGCGCGCCGAGCGCGCCGGCGAGCGCTTCACGCTGGTGATGCTCGACGTCGACCACTTCAAGCGCTTCAACGACGAGCACGGGCACGCCGCGGGCGATCGCGCCCTGCGCGCGGTGGCCGGCGTGCTCGCGCGCTCGTTCCGCGCCTCGGACCTGCTCGCGCGCTACGGCGGCGAAGAGTTCGTGGCCGTGCTCTTCCGCACCCGGGTCGAGAGCGTGCAGGGTCGCCTCGACGCGACGCGCGAGCGCATCGCACGCACCCCCGTCGCGCTGGCCCGGGAGGGCGCGCCGAGCCACGTGACCGCGAGCTTCGGGGTCGCGGTCTACCCCGAGGACGGGCTCACGGCGCAGGCCCTGCTCGAGACCGCCGACCGCCGCCTCTACGCCGCGAAGCTCGCGGGCCGCGACCGCGTGATCGCGGCGGACCCGCCGCAGCCGCGTGTCGAGGCGCCCGCAGCGCACGTCGAGCCGTCCGCGGCCTGACGGCGCGATCGGGCCGCTCGGAGCCCGTCGAGAGGCCGCTCGCCCCAGATTCTCCGTTCGCTGCGGCAATCGGTCCCGCTCCCGGCGCGTATACTGCGAGGCGAGCGCGCTTTCCGGCGCGCGTGGAGGGCCCGATGAAGAGCAGCCCGCGTCGCGTCGTCCTCGGCTGCCTCGGTCTTGCAGCCCTGCTCGGGTTCTTCCTGACGGGGCCCGTTCTCTATCGGACCTTCATCGGTCTCGCGCCCAGCGCCTTCCCGCTGGGCCAGCCCTTGAACGATCTCGTGAAACGCTTCTTCCCGAACCTCAACGTGAGCCTCGCGGGGGTCGCCTGGGCGCTGCTGCCGCTGCTCGCGATCGCGCTCGCGAGCTTCGTGCTGGTGATGCGCGCGGCGCGACGGCCGCCGGCGCTCGCCGACCCGGGCAGGCGCGGAGTCGTCGCGGGCCTCGGCACCGCGGTCGGGGCGCTCGCGCTCGGCGGCTTCGCCACCTGGCTGCGCGCCTTCAAGGGCGTCGGCAACGAGGGCCGCGGCTGGACGCCGCAGGGCACGGAGATCTTCAACGACGCGGGCGTGGTGAAGACCGCGCCTGATCCGCGCGCCGAATGGCAGGGCAGCCGCATCGCGGCGTACCGCACGCTCGGGCGCACGGGCTGGCGCGTGTCGGACATCGTGCTCGGCACGGGGGCGATCCGCGGCGAGGACGGCGAGGCCGTGGGGCGCCTCGCCCTCGAGCGCGGCGTCAACTACTTCGACACCGCGCCGGACTACTCGGGCGCGGGAAGCGAGCAGGCGATGGGCCGCGCGCTCGCGTCGATGCCCCGCGACCAGATCTTCGTCGCGACCAAGTTCTGCGAGCCGAACGGGCACCTCCCGGCGAACGCGCCGGTCGCCGACTACAAGCGCGTGATCGAGGAGAGCCTCGCGCGCCTCGGCACCGACTACGTGGACCTCGTCCACATCCACTCCTGCGACGAGATCGACCGACTGATGTCGGAGAACGCGCACGAGGCCTTCGACCGGCTGAAGCAGGAGGGCAAGGCGCGCTTCCTCGGCTTCTCGTCCCACACGCCGAACCTGGTGCAGGTCGCGAACCAGGCGATCGACTCCGGCCGCTTCGACGTCATGATGCTCGCCTACCACCACGGCATCTGGCCCGAGATCCCGGACATCATCCACCGGGCGCGCACGCAGCAGGACATGGGCGTGGTGGCGATGAAGACGCTGAAGGGCGCGCGACACCGCAGCATGCCGAGCTACACGTCGGGCGCCGACGCCTACTCGCAGGCGGCCTTCAAGTGGGTGCTCTCGAACCCCGAGGTCTCGTGCCTCGTGGTCTCCTTCACCAAGCCCCAGCACGTGGACGAGTACCTCTACGCCTCGGGCAAGTCGCTGTCGCAGGGCGACGTCGCACTGCTCGAGGAGTACGACCGGCAGATCGTGGGCACCTACTGCGCGCCGCATTGCGGGAAGTGCCTGGGCGCCTGCCCGGAGCAGCTGCCGATCCACGACGTGCTCCGCTACCGCATGTACTTCGAGGACTACGGCCGCGAGAAGGACGCGATCCAGCTCTACTCGTCGATGACGGAGCGCCTCGGCAAGAACGCCGCGGTCTGCGCCGGCTGCAGCGCGCCCTGCCTCGGGAGCTGCCCGATCGGGATCGCGATCCCGCAGCGCATGGCCGGCGCCCACGAGCTGCTCACGCTCGGCTGACCGCCGGCGGCGGCGCGGCGCGCAGCGCGAGGTCGGCCTCGAAGGCGGCCTTCACGGCGGGCCGCTGCGCCACGCGGGCGTGCCAGTCCGTGAGCGCCGGCCAGCGGTCGAGCGCGACGCCCGCGGGCCCGCACCAGTTCAGGATCGTGAAGAGGTACGCGTCGGCGACGCCGAAGCGATCGCCGACCAGGAACCCGCCCTTCTCGAGCCGCTCGGCGACGTGCGCCAGCTTCGCGGGCGCGAGCGTGCGCACGTAGGCGCGGTGGGGCTCGGGCGTCCCCGGGTTGAAGATCGACCAGAACACGAGCTTGTGGAGCTCGGTCGAGAGGAACGAGAGCCACTCCTGCAGCCGCACCCGCTCGAAGCTGCCGGGCGGCGGCGCGAGCACCGCCTCCGGCCGCAGGTCCGCCACGTACTGCAGCACCGCCGAGCCCTCGGTGAGGACGCGTCCGTCGTCCAGCACGAGCGCCGGCACCTGGCCCTTCCGGTTCACCTCGGTGAAGCGCGAGCCGTCCGCGGCAGAGCGGCTCGCGAGCTCGACCGGGACGATCTCGGCCTCGAGGCCGGCCTCGCCGAGCGCGATCCGGGTCGCGAGCGAGCAGGAGAGCGGGGCGTGGTAGAGCTTCATGGCGTCCTCCGTGTCGTGCGGCATCGGGCCGCGACGCGTGCGAGCCTCGCAGGGTCGGGCCGGGCGGAGTAGCCGGGCGGCGGTGGAATCAGCTTCAACCGCGGGTGGACAATCGTGCGCGGCGGCGACCTCGAGATCTTCTGCGCGGTGTTCGAAACGGGCAGCTTCACGGCGGCGGCCCGCCGGCTCGGCCTCACCGCCGCCACGACCAGCAAGAGCGTCCTCGCCCTCGAGAAGCGCCTCGGCGTGCGGCTCTTCGAGCGCACGACCCGACAGGTGCGGCCGACGGAAGCCGGCGAGACCTTGCACGCGCGCGTGGCGCCGGCCCTCGCCGAAATCGAGGACGCCGAGGACGTGGTCGCTAGCGACCGCAGCGCCCTGCGCGGGCGCGTGCGCCTCGACGTCCCGGTGACGGCGGGCGTCCATCTCCTGGCGGGCCCCCTCGCGCGCTTCCGCCTCCGCTTCCCGGAGATCGATCTCCTGGTCACGAGCGCCGACGGCTACACCGACCTGGTCGCCGAGCGCGTCGACGTCGCGCTCCGCATGGACGTCCTCGCCCCCTCGGGCCTGATCGCGCGCCCCCTCGGCCGCGCCCGCATCTTCACCTGCGCCTCGCCGGAGTACCTCGCGCGCTGCGGCACGCCCCGGCGCATCGAGGATCTCGCCGCCCACGACTGCATCGCCTACGTGCGCCAGGACGACGGCCGACCCTTCCCGTGGCGCTTCGCGAGCGGGCGGAGCGTGCGCGAGTGGACGCCGCCGCTGCGCCTGTGCGTGAACGACGGCGGCGCGAACCGAGCGCTCGCGATCGCCGGCGCCGGGTTGATCCAGGACCTCGGCTTCTCGCTGCTGGACGACCTGTGTGCGGGGCGGCTCGTGCCGATCCTGCGGCGCACCGCCGCGCCCGGCCCGCCCCTCTCGCTGCTCCACGCGTCGGGGCGCCACCTCGCGGCGCGGGTGCGCGCGCTCCTCGACTTCCTGGCGCAGGAGCTCACGTCGAACCGCCTCGATCCGCCCCTCCCCGGCTGATCTTTCCCGCACGGACCAGGCCTGCGTCCGCGCGGCGCCTTGTCCGCCGCGCGCGTCCGGCGCAGCATGACGCCATCGAGAAGGAGATCCATGCAGCTCATCGCACTCGCCGGCGCCCTGCGCACCGCGTCCACGAACCGCAAGCTCCTCCATCTGGCCGCGCGCCATGCAGAGGCGAACGGGGCAAAGGTCGAGCACGTCGACCTGCGCGCGCTCGCCCTCCCGCTCTACGACGGCGACATCGAGGGCGCGAGCGGCGTTCCCCAGGAGGCGCAGGACTTCGCCGCGAAGCTCGCGGCGGCCGACGGGTTCGTGATCGCGTCGCCCGAGTACAACTTCTCGGTGCCCGCGGCGCTGAAGAACCTGATCGACTGGACGTCGCGCCTGAAGAAGCAGCCGTGGCGCGGAAAGCCGGGGCTCCTGATGTCGGCGTCGCTCTCGCTCGTCGGCGGCAACCGCGGCCTCTGGCACCTGCGCGTGCCGCTCGAAGTGCTCGGCGCCCACGTCTACCCCGACATGTTCTCGCTCGCGCAGTCGCACGAGGCCTTCGACGAGAAGGGCGAGCTCGTCGACGCGGGCCTCGCGAAGCGCCTCGGCGCGAACGTGGACGGCTTCCTGAAGGTCGCGCGCGCGCTCCACGCCTGACGCGGGGCGCGCGGACGCAGGCCTTCGGCGCGGCTAGAGTCGCGGCATGGAGGCGTCGCCCGCAATCCGCCTGCTGCGCGAGTTCGTGGCGATCCCGTCGGTGAACCCGATGGGACGCGACGACCTGCCCGCCGAGATCGTCGGCGAGGCGCGCTACGCGGAGGCCGCGCGCGCAGCGCTCGCGCGGCTCGGCCTCGACGCGGTCGTGATCGGCGCCGGCGAGCGCCGCAGCGTGGTGGCCGAGGCGCGCGTCCCCGGCGCGCGCGAGACCCTGATCGTGGCCTCGCACCTCGACACCGTGCCCGTGGACGGCATGGAGATCCCGCCCTTCGATCCCACGCTGAAGGACGGCCGCGTCTACGGCCGCGGCGCCTGCGACACCAAGGCGGGGATGGCGGCGCTGCTCGCCGCCCTCGAGCCCGTGCTCGCCGGCGGCACGCTGCGGCGCAACCTGATCGTGGTGGGCGAGGCCGACGAGGAGCGCGGCAGCGTCGGCGTATACGACGTGCTGAAGCACCTCGGCGTGCGCGCGCCCGATACGGCGTCGGGCTTCGTGATCGCGACGGAGCCGACCGAGCTGCGCGTCGTGACCCACCACAAGGGCATCGCGATCTCGCGGCTCGAAGCCCGTGGTCTCGCCTGCCACAGCAGCGAGCCTGCGGCAGGACGAAACGCGATCGTGTCGGCGGCGTGGGCGGCGATCGCGCTCCACGGCCTGAACGAGCGGCTCGCGTCGCGGCGCGACCCGCGGCTCGGCGCGGGCAGCGTGAACGTCGGCCTCGTCGGCGGCGGGCACTCCCCGAACATCGTTCCCGACGCAGCCTGGCTCGTCGCCGACCGGCGCCTGCTCCCGGGTGAGGACGCCGCGTTCGTGCGCGCCGAGATCGAGGCCGCCCTGCGCGAGGCCGGCCTCGAGGACGCGGTGTCCGTGGTCTCGGTCGAGGTGGGCAAGCCCGCCCTCGGCACCGACCCGACGCATCCGGGCGTGCGCCTCTGCCAGGCGGCGCTGCGCGATGCGGGCCACGAGCCCGCGCCCGCGAACGTGGCGTTCGCGACCGACGCCGGGCTCTTCGCCGAGGCGCAGGGCCTGCCGGGGGTCGTCCTCGGGCCGGGCTCGATTGCCCAGGCGCATACGGCCCGCGAATGGGTGGCCGTCGACCAGGTGGACGCCATGGTCGAGATCTTCCGCCGGATCCTCGAGCACAGGGGGTAGGATCGGGGCCCTCGAGGTGACAAGGAGCGGACGCAGATGCAGCAGCGGCGGGGAGCGGACGGCGGGGGCGGACGGGGAACGGGAAACGGGCTCGGGATCGAGACCGGAATCGGAAGCCAGCGCGGAGTCCGCAGCCCCGAGCGCGACGCAGCGGGCGGCGCCAGCCCCTCCACCTTCACGCGACGCGCGTTCGTGCGCGGCGCACTCGGCGCAGCGGGACTGTTCGCGATCGGGCGCGCGCCCTTCGCGAGCGCCCTCGGCGGCGCCTTCTCCGCCTACCCCTTCAGTCTCGGCGTAGCCTCGGGCGATCCGACCTACTTCGGCGTCACGATCTGGACGCGCCTCGCACCCGAGCCCCTGCACCCCGACGGCACGGGCGGAATGCCCGCGACGCCGGTCGACGTGGCATGGGAGGTCGCGCTCGACCCGCAGATGCAGCGCGTGGTGAAGCGCGGCGTCGTGAAGGCGCTGCCCGCGAGCGCCCATGCGGTGCGCGTGCCCGTGGTCGGGCTGCCGCCCGATCGCTGGTACTGGTATCGCTTCGTCGCGGGCGGCGAGGCGAGCCGGATCGGCCGCACGCGCACCTTCCCCCTGCCGAACGCCCCGACCGCGCGCATGCGCTTCGCGTTCGCGTCGTGCCAGGACTACCAGAACGGCTTCTACACCGCCTACCGCGCGATGTCCGAGGAAGACCTCGACTTCGTGGCGCACCTCGGCGATTACATCTACGAGGGCGGCCGTCGAACGACCGGCGTGCGCCAGCACGACGGGCCCGAGGTCGACTCCCTCGCGAGCTACCGCAACCGTCACGCGCTCTACAAGCTCGACCCCGACCTCCAGGCCGCCCATGCGGCGTTCCCGTTCGTGGTCGTGTACGACGACCACGAGGTCGAGAACGACTACGCGGGCGAGTTCGACCAGAACGGCTCGCCGCCGAGCGTCTTCCTGGTGCGACGCGCGAACGCGTACCAGGCCTACGCCGAGCACCTGCCGTTCGCCCCGTCGGTGCGGGTGTCGGGGCCGAACCTGTCGCTCTACCGGCGCTTCCGCTTCGGCGACCTGGCCTCGCTCTCGCTGCTCGACACCCGGCAGTACCGCACCGGACCGATCTGCGGCAGCGGGGTCGGCGCCTGCGCGGACCGCCTCGCCGACGCGCGGACGATGATGGGGAACGCCCAGGAGGCGTGGCTCCTCGACGGCCTCGCACGCTCGAACGCGCGCTGGAACGTGATCGGGCAGCAGACGGTGATGGCCCAGATCAACTTCCTTGCGATTGCGCCGCCCAGCGAGATCTACAACCTCGATCAGTGGGACGGCTACTACGCGGGCCGCGAGCGGCTGCTGAACTTCCTGTCCGACGCCCGGATCTCGAACCCGGTCGTGCTCACGGGCGACATCCACTCGAGCTGGATTTGGGACCTGCCGGCGAGCTATGCGAACCCGCTCGCGCCGATCGTGGCCACCGAGTTCGTCGGCACCTCGATCACCTCGAACTTCCCTCCGGAGCTCGCAGCCCTGGCGCCGATCGCGGGCCAGGCGAACCGGGGATTCCGCTACTTCGATGGGACCCGGCACGGCTACGTCCGCTGCGAGGTCGATCCCCTGGGGTGGCGCTCGGACTATCGGGTCGTGAGCACGATCGTGAGCCCGACCGCAACGGTGTCCACGGCGGCCTCGTTCCGGGTGGAGGACGGCCTACCGGGCGCGGTTCCGGCCTGATAACCGCGCTTCTTGCTTGACAGTTGCCGGTTTACCGGTTGTGATGCGCTCATCTCGGGTTTCTCGAGCAAGGAGCGACACGCCGTGAAGATCACCCGCTGGATCGGACTCTCAGTGCTGGCTGCATTTGCGGCCGGCTGTGGACACGCCCCGCACCCCGGCATCTGCGCCGCAGCAGGCGCGCTGCTCGGCGGTGGCGCCGGCGCGGGTATCGCCGCCGCTCGGGACGGCAACAACGGTGACGAGATCGCCGGCGGCGCCGGCATCGGCGCCGCGTCGGGCCTCGTGGCAGGTGCGCTCCTCTGCTACGCGATCGGCTACGAGCCGAAGAGGGAAGAGGTCGCGCCGCCGCCGGCTCCCGCTCCGGCTCCGGCACCCGCGCCCGTCAAGGAGAAGATCGTGCTCCGCGGCGTGAACTTCGACTTCGACAAGTCGAACATCCGCTCCGACGCACAGGTCATCCTCGACGAGGCCGCGAGCATCCTCGGCCGCAACCCGGACGTCGCCGTGAGCGTCGAAGGCCACACCGACTCCGTCGGCAGCGACGCCTACAACCAGAAGCTCTCGCAGCGCAGGGCCGAATCGGTGAAGAGCTACCTGGTGGGCAAGGGCGTGTCCGCGAGCCGGCTCTCGACGCAGGGCTTCGGCGAGGCCAACCCCGTCGCTTCGAACAGCACGAAGGACGGGCGGGCCCTGAACCGGCGCGTGGAGCTCAAGGTCGCGAACTGATCCGTCGCGGGCGGGCGGCTGCCTTCCGGCGGCCTCCCGCCCGCGGCTTCGGTTCGAGCGCAGCGACCTCCGCGAAGTAGCGTGCGAAGGCGGCGATGCCGCCCGACGCCTGCTCCCAATCGAAGTTCTCGTTCGGCGCGTGGTAGCCGTGCTCGGGCAGCGACAGCCCGAGGAAGAGCACGGGCGCCCGGAGCACCCGCTCCATCGTGATGACCGCGCCGATCGAGCCGCCCTCCCGCACGAAGACCGGCGGCCGCCCGAACGCGAACGCGATCGCAGTGCGGATCGCGTCCGCCAGCGGCCCGGTCGTCCGCCCCTGGTAGGGCTCGAGGCATTGCTCGGCGTGGACGCGCACGTCGGGGTTGCGGGCCTTCACGAAGCGCTTCACCGCGGCGAGCACCTTGGCGCCGCGCTGCTTCGGGACCAGCCGGCACGAGATCTTCACCTCGGCGCGCGGAGGCACGACGGTCTTCACCCCCGGCCCGGTGTAGCCGCCGACCAGGCCGTGGACCTCGAAGGTCGGCTGCGCCCAGATCCGCTTCATCACCTCGAGCGGGTCGTTCGTGCGCAGGGACCGGAGCGCGTGGTCCTTCTTGAAGCCCGCCACCGTGAAGCCCGAGCGCCGGAAGTCCGCAAGCTCGGCGCGGGTCGGCGGCACGACGTCCTCGTAGAAGCCGGGAATCCGGACCCGGCCCGTGCGGGCGTCGAAGCATTCCGCGACGAGCTGCATCAGCTCGGCCACGGGGTTCCGCGCCGCGCCCCCGACCACGCCCGAGTGCTGGTCGGTGGCGCCGGTCTCGAGGGAGAGCGTGAAGCCCTGGAGGCCCCGCAATCCGGCCGGCGCCGCGGGCCGGCCCCGCGCCACCCAGATCGTGTCGGAGACCACGACCGAGTCGGTCGCGAAGGATTCGGGCGCCGCGCGCAGGGCGCGCTCGAAGTTCGGCGACCCGATCTCCTCCTCCAGCTCCCAGAGCACCCGCAGGTTCGCGCGCACGCCGGCCGCCCTTGCCGCGCGGATGCCGAAGAGCGCGGCCAGGGCGGGCCCCTTGTCGTCGGTCGTGCCGCGCCCGAAGTAGCGGTCGCCGCGCACGGTGAAGGTGAAGGGGTCGCTCTCCCAGGGCTCCGTCTCGCGCGAGGCGGGCTGCACGTCGAGATGGTTGTAGACGGTGACCGTCGGCAGCGCGGGATCGTCGCCGAAGACGCCGTCGACCAGGGGATGGCCGCCCGTCTCCACCACGCGCGCCGTTCCGCCGAAGCGGCGGATGGTCTCGGCCGCGAGCGCGACACCGTCGCGGATCGCGCCGCGGCGCGCGGGATCGACGGAGACGGTCGGGATCTCGACGAAGCTCCGGAGCAGCGCTTCGTACTCGGCGCGATGCTCCGAGGCGAAGGCGGCGAGCGCCGAGCGCGATAGCGTAGAGTCGTCCAAGCGGGTGTCTCCTCGGGACCGAACCTAGCGCGGAGGATGCGCGTGAAGCTTCGAACCCTGCTCTTCATCGCGGCGGCCGTGGTCGTGGCGCTCGTCGCCGGGCTCGCGATCTTCGTCGCGACCTTCGACGCCGAGCGCTTCCGCCCCGAGATCGTCGCTGCCGCGAGGCGCGCGACGGGCCGCGAGCTGACGCTCGGCGGCCGCCTAGGCCTGGGCCTCTTCCCGCCGCGGGTCGAAGTGGAGGACGTCGCGTTCGCGAACGCGCCCTGGGGCACGAGGCCGCAGATGGCGACGATCGAGCGCTTCGCCCTCGAGCTCGTGCTCCGCCCCCTCGTCCTCGAGCGCCGCCTCGAGGTGCGCTCGGTCGAGCTCTCGGGCGTCGACCTGCTGCTCGAGACCGACGCCGAGGGACGAGGAAACTGGGTGCTCGCGCCGGAGTCGCCCGCGCCCGCCGAGACGACACCCGCGCCCCAGCCCGAAGCCGCGACCGCGCCCGTGCTGCCCGAGGTCGGCGCCATCGCGCTCGAGGCGATCGCCCTCACCTGGCGCAACGGCAAGACGGGCGCCGTGACCCAGGCCGCGATCGAGCGCTTCTCGCTCGAGCGCGGCGGCGCGGGGGCGAAGCTCGACCTCGCCGGGCGCTTTCGCGACACCGAGCTCACGCTCTCTGGCGAGACCGGGCGGATCAATGACCTCCTCGGATCCGGCGGGCGCTGGCCGATCGATCTCGTCGCCAAGGCGGCCGGGGCGCAGCTCGCGCTGAAGGGCGCGATCGACCGCCCGCGCGAGCTCCAGGGCGTCGACCTCCGGATCGATGCGAGCGGCGCGAGCCTCGCCGATTTCTCCCGCCTCGCCGGCGTCTCGCTTCCCGGTACGAAGGATTGGAGCGTCGGCGGCCGCGTGACGCACGGCAGCGACGCGGTCTGGAGCCTGCTCGACTTCGCCACGAAGGTCGGCCCGTCGAACCTCTCCGGGGCGGCCAAGCTGACGCTCGGCGGCGCGCGGCCGAAGCTCGATGCGAAGCTCGCGTCGAGCCTGCTCGCGACGCAGGATCTCGTCGGCGGCACGTGGGGCGACCCGGGCCGGCCGGCGGCGCCGGCCGCGCCTTCGACGCCGGCCGCACCCGCGGCGCCGCCCGCGGTCTCGGCCCGCGGCGATCGAATTTTCTCGGACGCGCCGCTGCCCTACGACGCGCTCGCACGCGTCGACGCGGACGTGTCGCTCGAGATCGCACGGCTCCAGGTGGCGTCGGCGACACTCGGAGATGTCGCCACCACGCTCGCGCTCGCGGACGGCGCGCTCGACCTCGCGCTCACCAAAGCGACTCTCGCCGGCGGCGGCCTCACCGCCGACGTCGACCTGCTCACCTCGAAGCGCAGCTCGAGCGCGAAGCTCCAGGCCTCGGGCGTGAACCTCGGCAGGCTCACGAGCGAGATGGGGATCTCGCACATCGTGACCGATGGAGTGATGCGCGCCGCCGCCGACGTGCAGGGGGCTGGCGATTCGCTGCACGGGGTGATGTCGAGCCTCACGGGGCGCATCGACGTGGACATGGGGCCGGCGGTGCTCGCGGCGAGCGCCCATGAGCTCGCGCGCACGGAGCTCGTGCGGGCGCTCCTGCGCGGCCTCGTCGGCGGCGAGCAGACGCGGATCGAGTGCATCGTCGGACGCTTCGACGTGTCGAAGGGCGTCGCGCGCACGCGCGTCCTGCTCGCGAAGACGAGCCAGGTGGACGCCCTCGGCGACGGCGCGATCGACTTCGGCCGCGAGTCGATCGAGGTCTACGTGATCCCGCGGCGCAGCGTCGTGAGCAAGGGCGTGAACGTCGACATCTCCGTGCCGCTCCAGGTCTCGGGGCGCCTCTCCTCGCCGAAGGTGTCGCCGAGCCCGATCGGCACGCTCCAGGGGACGGTCGGCTCGGTGGTGCCGTCGCTGATCAAGGACAAGGAGAGCCCGCTCGCGCTCCTGCTCGGCGACGCGGGCGCGACGCCGTCCCTCGACTGCGCACAGGCGCGGGCGATCGCCGCCGGCCAGGCGCCGCCCTGGCAAGGCTCGTCGCTGCGCGACTCGCTGTCGCCGCTCGAGAAGCCGTTCGAGGAGCTGAAGGAGGGGCTGAAGAAGCTCTTCCGCTGAGCCGCAGCCGGCCGATCAGCGGAACAGCTTCTCGCGGTAGTAGGCGAGCTCGGCCAGGCTCCCGCGCAGGTCGTCGAGGGCGGTATGCGTCTTCTCGCCCTTCTCGAACTTCGGGACCTGCGGGTACCAGGCGGACGCGAGCAGCTTCAGGCTCGAGACGTCGAGCTGCCGGTAGTGCAGCCAGCCCTCGAACATCGGCATGTAGCGCGCGAGGAAGCGGCGATCGGTGTGGATCGAGTTGCCCGCGAGCACGCCCTCGCGGAAGCCGCAGTGGCGCGAGACCAGCGCGAGCGCGTCGCGCTCGGCGTCGGCCAGGGACGTGGTCGAGCTGCGGATGCGGTCGAGGAGACCCGACCGCGTGTGCATGTCGCGCACGAACGGATCCATTCGCGCGAGCACCTCGTCGGGCTGCCAGACCACGCGCTCGAGCTCCGTCACGGGCACGAGGTCGGGCTTCGTGATCACGATGCCGATCTCGACGATGGCGCAGCGCTCGAGCTCGAGACCGGTCATCTCGAGGTCGAGCCAGACGAAGGTGGAGTCGGCCGACACGGGCGCAGAGTAGCGGGCCGCGGTGTAGGATCGAGCGACCGGAGGTGCTCGATGATCCGCCTGCTGACCGACGCCCCCTCGCCTGCACGTCCCCGGGGCGCCGCCGGACCGGCGACGCGCCTCCCGCTGCTCGCGGCCCTCGCGCTCGCGGGCGCCGTCGCGCTGTCGTGTCGTGAGTCCGCGCCGCCGCCGCCCCCGCCGGTCACGGGCTCGGGGCTCTACCTTCGCCACTGCGCCGCGTGCCACGGCACGAGCGGAAAGGGCGACGGCCCCCTCGCCTCGACGCTCAAGATCCCGCCGAGCGACCTGACGACCCTCGCGAAGCGGCAGGGCGGGAAGTACGACGAGGCCGCGGTGATGGCGGTGATCGACGGACGCCGCGACGTCGCCGCGCACGGCCCGCGCGACATGCCGGTCTGGGGCGCGATCTTCGCCGAGCGCGTGGAGGCGAGCGGTCAGGGCTGGCCCGAGTACACGGCGCTGCTTCACGGCCGCGCGCTCGTCGACTACGTGGGCTCGCTCCAGGAGCGCTGAGCGCACCGCTACTCGGGACGCTCGTCCGGCTCGGCGACCCCGGGCCTCGCGCCACCCTCGGTGTCGAGGTCCTCGTCCTCGGGCGGCTCCGTGCCCGGCGCCTGGAGAGAGCCGCCGCGCGCCTCCGCCAGGTGGAACACGGCGAAGCCCGGCGCCACGAACTGGTCGAGGGCCTTTCCGATCACCCGGCCGGCGACCGGCGAGCGGATCTCCTCGCGCACGTCCGCGATCGGGTCGAAGACCGTCGCGAGCACGTCGCCCTCCTGCACCTCCGATCCGAGCAGGACGTTCGCGCGCAGGATGCCGACCGAGTCGGCGCGCACCCAGCGCGACGCGTCGTAGATCGGTGGCAGCGCGATCGGCCCTGGGCCGTCGCTCTCGACCATGTCGAGGCCGCGCAGGAGGCCGCGCACGCCGGCGATGCCGCGCTCGACCTCCTCGTCGTGGAGGCGCATCGGCTCGCCGGCCTCGTACAGGATCGCGGGAATGCCCACGTCGAGGGCAGCGTGCCGCAGCGTCCCCCGCCCGCCGGAATTGTTCAGGATCACGGGCGCGCCGAAGGCGATCGCGAGCGCGAGCACCCGGGGCTGCGTCAGGTCGCCGCGCACCTGCGGCAGGTTCGTGCGATGGAACGAGCCCGAGTGGAAGTCGACGAGGGCGTCGCAGTGGCGGACCACGCGCTCGAAGAAGTTGTGGGCGAAGCGCGAGGCGGCGCTCCCGCGCGCGTTGCCGGGAAAGAAGCGGTTCAGGTCGCGGCGGTCGGGCATGTAGCGCGAGCCGCGGCGGAAGCCCGGCAGGTTCACGATCGGGATCCCGACCAGCGTGCCCCGGAGCGTCTCCGGCTGGGTCAGGGAGCTCACCCGGCCCACGATCTCGATGCCGTTGATCTCGTCGCCGTGGACGGCCGCGGTCAGGCAGAGGGTCGGGCCCGGCGCGACCCCCCGGACCACCGTCACGGGCAGGGCCGAGTCGGCCGCAGCGCCCGCGTTCCCGAGCGAGAGCTCGAGGGCTCGGCGCTCGCCCGGCTGGATTTCGGCGCCGAGGAACGACCAGGGACCCCAGATCGGGCCGGCGGGCAGGGCGTCGTCGGGCGCGGCCGGTGCGGTCTCGGACGGCGCGGCGGCCGCGCCGTCCGAGACCGGGGTGATGGCTCGGCTCGAGGCCGGGCCCGAGGCGTCCTGCGCGGGGCCCGGCGGCTCGCCGAGCGCGGGAGCGGCGGCGCTGGCCAGGGCGACGAGCAGCCCGAGGCCGAGCACACCTCGCCCGCTGGGCCTCGTACCTCGCATCCCACCCCCCTGCCGCCCGACACGGCGCTCGGACCGTAGTATGGTCGGCCCCGCCTCGGGAGACGGAGCCGCGAAATCTCGCATGGCCCCGTTGACGCTGGGCGAAACCGTGCCGACATGAGACCCAGAGCGGAGCGCTTCGGCGCCCCGCCACCAAGAACACAACCCGGACCCGGGAGCCAGGTGGATGGCCATGGCGTCGATCAGCCTCGTCCGCCTGGGAGATAGGAGAACCGCATGAAGTTCCGACCGCTCGGAGATCGCATCCTCGTCCAGCGCCTCGCCGGCGAGGACAAGACAAAGGGGGGAATCATCATCCCCGACACCGCGAAGGAGAAGCCCCAGGAGGCGAAGGTGATCGCGGTGGGCAAGGGCAAGGTGACCGACGACGGCAAGCTCCAGCCCGTCGAAGTCCGGCCCGGCGACAAGGTGCTCTTCGGCAAGTACTCCGGGAGCGAGATCCAGCTCGACGGAGAGGACTACGTGATCATCCGCCAGGACGACGTCCTCGGCGTGCTCGAGTAACGAAGGAGAACGAACCGATGGCCAAGGAAATCCGATTCGATGCGAATGCGCGCGCCAAGCTTCTGGCTGGCGTCGATGCGCTCGCGAATGCAGTCAAGGTGACGCTCGGCCCGAAGGGCCGGAACGTCGTGATCGAGAAGAGCTTCGGCTCGCCGACGGTGACCAAGGACGGCGTCACGGTCGCGAAGTCGATCGAGCTCGAGGACAAGTTCGAGAACATGGGCGCCCAGATGGTGAAGGAGGTCGCCTCGAAGACCTCCGATGTAGCGGGCGACGGCACCACCACCGCCACCGTGCTCGCCCAGGCGATCTTCCGCGAGGGCTCGAAGCTCGTCGCGGCGGGTGCGAACCCGATGGAGCTCAAGCGCGGCATCGACAAGGCGGTCTCCGCCATCATCGAGACCCTGCAGAAGCTCTCGAAGTCGACGCGCAACTCGGAAGAGATCGCGCAGGTTGGCACCATCTCTGCGAACAGCGACGAGACGATCGGCAAGATCCTCGCCGAGGCGATGGAGAAGGTCGGCAAGGAAGGCGTGATCACGGTCGAGGAGGCGAAGTCGATGGAGACGGTCCTCGACGTCGTCGAGGGCATGCAGTTCGACCGCGGCTACCTCTCGCCCTACTTCGTCACGAATCCCGAGCGCATGGAAGCGGTGCTCGAGGACGTGGTGATCCTGCTGTGCGAGAAGAAGATCTCGAACATGAAGGACCTGCTGCCGATCCTCGAGCAGGTCGCGCGCCAGGGCAAGCCGCTCCTGATCGTGGCCGAGGACATCGAGGGCGAGGCGCTCGCCACGCTCGTGGTGAACAAGATCCGCGGCACGCTCTCGGCAGCGTGCGTGAAGGCCCCCGGCTTCGGCGACCGCCGCAAGGCGATGCTGCAGGACATGGCGGTCCTGACGGGCGGCCAGGTGATCGCCGAGGAGCTCGGCCTGAAGCTCGAGAACGTCACGCTGAAGGACCTCGGCAAGGCGAAGCGCATCGTGATCGACAAGGACAACACGACGATCATCGACGGCGCGGGCGCGAAGAAGGCGATCGAGGGCCGCGTCGGCGAGATCCGCAAGCAGATCGAGGACACGACCTCGGACTACGATCGCGAGAAGCTCCAGGAGCGCCTCGCGAAGCTCGTGGGCGGCGTGGCGGTGATCAAGGTCGGCGCCGCGACCGAGACCGAGATGAAGGAGAAGAAGGCGCGCGTCGAGGACGCGCTCCACGCGACGCGCGCGGCCGTCGAAGAGGGCGTCGTGCCCGGCGGCGGCGTGGCGCTGCTGCGCGCCCAGGGCGCGCTCACGGGCCTCGCGGAAGGCCTGACGGTCGACCAGAAGTCCGGCGTCAACCTGATCAAGCGCGCGATCGAAGAGCCGCTGCGCATGATCGCCCAGAACGCCGGGGTCGAGGGCTCGATCGTGGTGGACAAGGTGAAGAACGGAACCGGCGCCTTCGGCTTCAATGCGGCGACGGAGAAGTACGAGGACCTGCTGAAGGCCGGCGTGATCGACCCGACGAAGGTCGTGCGCACGGCGCTGCAGAACGCGGCGAGCGTGGCCTCGCTGCTCCTCACCACCGAGGCTGCCGTGGCCGAGAAGCCCGAGAAGAAGGGCGGCGGGGGCGGCGGCATGCCGGGCGGCATGCCCGACATGGACATGTAGTCCGAGCCGGATCGCAGTCGAAAGGGCCCCGTCACCGCAAGGTGGCGGGGCCTTCTGCTTTTGGCCGCCTCACGCGCCCCCGGCGTGCGCGAGAGCGCGCGGGTCCGCAGCACGCGCCCGCGCCCGCTCGCGGACGAGCAGGTACGCGAGGGGCCCGAGCGAGCCCAGCACCAGCGTGACCGCCGCGAAGGGCCAGAACGCCGCGTCGCGCTCGCGCGCATCGTCGTACATCCAGCCCAGCACCAGGCTGAGCGCGATCACGAGATCGAGGCTCACCTGGATGCCGGCGAGGCTCGAGAGCGCGGACGAGACGAAGCCCGCGATTCCGTGGGCGTAGATCGCCTCGGCGGTGAACGCGCCGAAGCCGACGAGCAGGACGACGAGCAGGATCTGGCGTGCCATGGGATCTCCTTCGTGTTGCGCGATGCGCGACGAGGGCGATCGCAAGGGCCGTGCCCGCGCGTCGAACGCGCGGACGCCGCCCGACGCGCCGGATGTTGCAGCGCTGCAACACGGCGTCGCGCGCCTGCACCGTCCGCGCGCACCACGCCGAGGCATGGCGCTGCGCCGTCGCGCAGGACCCCGGCACGCCTCTTGCGGGCTGCTACGGTGGCCGAGCCGGGAGCAGCCATGGACGACCGCGACACCGCAGCGCGCCGCTACGACCTCTGGGGCCTCGCCCTCGGCGCACTGGCGGGCGCGATCGACGCGAGCGCGCTCCTGCTCTTCGACGCCGACCTCACCCTCGCGGGCCGCGACGTGACCGTCCCGCTGATCGGCCTCTTCCTCGGAACCTTCGCCGCGCTCGGCTTCGCCGTCGGGCGCCTCGCCATGGCGCGCGAGCGCGCACGTCGCGACGCCGACCTGATCGCCCGCCAGCTCCGGGAGCTCGAGGATTCCCAGCGCGCGCTGCTGCAGCACGAGAAGCTCGCGGCCGTCGGCCGCCTCGCCGCCGGCATCGCCCACGAGGTGCGCAACCCGCTCGGCGTGATCCGCAGCGCGGCGAGCGTGGTGCAGGAGGGCTTCGGAAAGCACGACGACTCCTGGCGCGCCTGCGAGTTCATCCGCGAGGAGACGGCGCGCCTCGACGGGCTGGTCACGGCGCTGCTCGACTTCGCGAAGCCGCGGCCGCTGCGCGTGCAGCGCGTCGGCCTCGCAACGGTCGCGGAGCGCGCGCTGCCGGTGGCGGACGAGGTCGCCGCGCGCGCCGGCGTCACGCTCGAGCGTCAGACGGTGGGGGTGTTGCCCGCCCTGGAGGCCGATGCCGATCTCCTCGCCCAGGCGCTGATCGACCTGGTCTCGAACGCAGTCGAGGCGAGCGCGGTGGGCGGCCGCGTGGTGCTGCGGCTGATCGGCGACGCCCAGGAGGCGCTCGTCGAGGTCGCCGACTCGGGTCCCGGCGTCGCCGCCGAGAACGTCGAGCGCGTGTTCGAGCCGTTCTTCACCACGAAGGCCCAGGGAACGGGCCTCGGCCTCGCGATGGCGTGTCGGATCGCCGAGGCCCACGGCGGCAGCGTGTCCCTGGTCGAAGGCCGCGGCGCGGGCGGCGACGGCGCGGGCGCCTGCTTCCGCCTGCGCCTGCCGATCCGCGCCGCGCACGCTGCCGCGGTGTAGCGATGGCGAAGCCCCGCGTCGTCGTGCTCGACGACGAGCGCCGCATGGTCGACGTGATCGCCATGGTGCTCGGCCGCGACGGCTGCGACGTACGCGGCTTCGGCGACGCCGCGGCGGCCCTGGCCGCGATCGAGCGCGACGGCTGCGACGTTCTCGTCACCGATCTGCGCATGCCCGAACTCGACGGCGTCGAGGTGCTGCGCCGTGCGCGGGCGCTCTCTCCCGAGCTTCCCGTCATCTTGATCACCGCCCACGCCACGGTCGGAACCGCGGTCGCGGCGCTCCGCGAGGGCGCCTTCGACTACGTGCAGAAGCCGTTCGAGAACGACGAGCTGCGCGCCCTCGTGCGCCGCGCCCTCGACGTCACGCGCCTCGCGCGCGAGAACCGCTACCTGCGCGCGGAGCTCAAGAGCCGCTTCGCGCCCGAGAGCGTCGTCGCCGAGAGCGCGCGCATGCGCGAGGTGCTCGAGCTCGTCCGACGCGCAGCCGCGTCGCGCAGCACCGTGCTCGTCACGGGCGAGAGCGGCACCGGCAAGGAGCTGGTCGCGCGCGCCGTGCACTACGGCAGCGACCGCGTGGGAGGCCCCTTCGTCGCCGTGAACTGCAAGGCGCTGGCCGAAGGCGTGCTCGAGAGCGAGCTCTTCGGCCACGAGCGCGGCGCCTTCACCGGCGCCGAGCGGACCCGCGCCGGCCTCTTCGAGCGCGCCGACGGCGGGACGCTCTTCCTCGACGAGATCGGCGAGGTGCCCCCCGAGTTCCAGGCGAAGCTCCTGCGCGTGCTGCAGGAGCGCGCCGTGCGTCGGGTCGGCGGCAGCGACGAGCGCGCCGTCGACGTACGGATCGTCGCCGCCACGAACCGGGATCTGCGCTCCGAGGTCGCCGCGGGACGCTTCCGCGAGGACCTCTACTTCCGCCTGGCGGTGATCCCGATCCAGCTCCCGCCGCTGCGCGAGCGACGCGAGGACGTGCTGCCCCTCGCGCGACACTTCCTCGAGCGCTGGCGCGCCGAGCTCGACCGGCCCTCTCTCGACTGGACGCCCGAGGTCGAGGACGCCCTCGTTCGTCACCCCTGGCCCGGCAACGTGCGCGAGCTCGAGAACGCCGTCGAGCGCGGCGCCGTGCTGGCGCGCGGCGAGCGCATCACGCTCGACGACCTGCTGCTCGAGTCGCCGGACGCAACGCGGAACACCGAGCGAGGGGATGTCACGGCGCACGCGACGCGCGCGAGCGACGATGCCGCGGCGCCGCCCGCTGCGATCTTGCGCGACCACCTCGACCGCGCGACGCGCGAGCATCTCGAGCGCGTGCTCGCGCAGCATCGCGGCCGCCGCGGCGAGGCCGCCCGCGCGCTTGGCGTCGATCGCGCGACGCTCTATCGCCTGATGCGCCGCCTCGGGCTCGAAGCGACCGGCGACTGACCGACGGCGCGCGCCTCGGCCTCGAGGCCGGTGGGGACTCACCGGCGGCCGCGGAGCGGCGGCGCGGGTTCAGCATCAGCCGTCCATCCTGCTGCCAAGTTGCGTCAGTAGAGCGCGTTTCCACTGTCCCCGGCGCCCTCGTCGCGCCCGAGGCCGTGTGCGGAATCGGCGCCCCGGCCTAGCCTCGGGCGATGCCCCGCCTCCCGGCCGATCCCCTCGCGCTGTTCCATCCCGCCGTCGCGGACTGGTTCCGGGCGAGCTTCCCGGCGCCGACGGCGGCGCAGTGCGCGGGCTGGCCGGCGATTGCGCGCGGCGATTCGACGCTGCTCCTCGCGCCGACGGGCAGCGGCAAGACGCTCGCGGCGTTCCTGGTCCAGCTCGAGCGGCTCTGCTTCGCGCCGGTGCCCGACGAGAAGAACCGCTGCCGCGTGCTCTACGTCTCGCCGCTGAAGGCCCTCGCCGTGGACGTCGAGCGCAACCTGCGCGCGCCCCTCGCGGGCATCGCCCGGGCGGCGGCGGATCGCGGCGAGACGATCCACCTGCCCGAGATCGCGATCCGCACCGGCGACACGCCGGCGGACGAGCGGGCGCGCTTCCAGCGCCGGCCCTCGGATCTCCTGATCACGACGCCCGAGTCGCTCTACCTGCTGCTCACGTCGAAGGCGCGCGAGGCGCTGCGCGCGGTCGAGACCGTGATCGTGGACGAGATCCACGCCCTCGTGCCGACCAAGCGCGGCGCGCATCTCGCGCTCTCGCTCGAGCGGCTCGAGGTGATCGCGGGGCGGCGGCTCCAACGCATCGGTCTCTCGGCGACGCAGCGACCGCTCGACGAGGTCGCGCGCTTCCTCGGCGGCGCCGAGCCCCACGCGGCGCCGGCCCGCCAGAGCGAGACCCTCGACGACCCCGCGGCCCTGGGCCACGAGTTCGCGGCCGACGAGGCGGCGGTCGCATACCGCTCGGTGACGATCATCGATGCGGGCCGGAGGAAGGCCCTCGAGCTCGAGGTCGAGGTGCCGGTCGAGGACATGGCGCGCCTCGACGAGTCTCCGGAGCTCGCTCGCGCGCGCGCGGCCGATGGGCCCGCCCAGCCGTCGATCTGGCATGCGATCCAGCCGCGGCTCCTCGAGCTGATCCGCGGGCACCGGACGACGCTCCTCTTCGTGAACAGCAGGCGTCTGGCCGAGCGCCTCGCGACGGCGCTGAACGAGCTCGCGGGCGAGACCGTCGCGCTCGCGCACCACGGCTCGATCGCCCGCGAGCAGCGCGCCACGATCGAGGATCGGCTGAAGCGCGGCGAGCTGCGCGCGCTCGTCGCCACCAGCACGCTCGAGCTCGGGATCGACATGGGCAGCATCGACCTGGTGGTGCAGATCGAGGCGCCGCCCTCCGTTGCGAGCGCGCTGCAGCGCATCGGGCGCGGCGGACATCAGGTGGACGCGCCGAGCCGCGGCGTCTTGTTCCCGAAGTTCCGCGCCGACCTCGTCGCCTGCGCGGCCCTGACCCGCGCCATGCGCGACGGCCTGGTCGAGTCTACGCGCTACCCGCGCAACCCCCTCGACGTGCTGGCGCAGCAGATCGTCGCGATGGTCGCGATGGAGCCCTGGGACGCCGACGCGCTCTACGCGCTCGTGCGGCGCGCGGTGCCCTTCGCGGCGCTCTCGCGCCGCGTCTTCGACGGCGTGCTCGACATGCTGTCGGGCCGCTACGAGTCCGACGACTTCGCGACCCTGAAGCCGCGCCTCACCTGGGACCGGGTCGCCGGGACCCTCGTCGCGCGGGAGAGCGCAAAGAAGATCGCGGTCACGAGCGGCGGCACGATCCCCGATCGTGGTCTCTACGGCGTGTATCTCGCCGGCGCCGATCGCGCCCACGCGCGGGTCGGCGAGCTCGACGAGGAGATGGTGTTCGAGAGCGCCGTGGGCGAGACCTTCCTGCTCGGCGCCTCGAGCTGGCGCATCGAGGAGATCACCCACGATCGCGTGCTGGTGTCGCCGGCGCCGGGCGAGCCCGGGAAGACGCCCTTCTGGAAGGGCGACTCGCTGAACCGGCCGCTCGAGCTCGGCCGCCGCATCGGCGCCCTGGTGCGCGAGCTCGGCGAGCTCCCGCGCCCGGCCGCGATCGCACGCCTCGAGCGCGATCACGACCTCGACCGCCGCGCCGCCGCGAACCTCGTGCAGTACCTCGACGACCAGCGCATGGCGACCGAGCTCGCCCCCGACGACCGGACCGTCGTGATCGAGCGCGTGCGCGACGAGCTCGGCGACTGGCGCGTCTGCGTGCTCTCGCCCTTCGGCGGGCAGATCCTCGCGCCCTGGTCGATGGCCGCCGTGGCGAAGGTGCGCGACGCGACGGGCCTCGACCCCCAGGCGCTCTACACCAACGACGGCTTCGTGCTGCGCTTCCCCGACAGCGACGTGCCGCCCGACGCCGCGCTGCTGGTGCCGACGCCGGAGGAGATCGAGGAGCTCGTGCTCGGCGCCATCGGCGGCACCGCCCTCTTCGCCGGCCGCTTCCGCGAGGTCGCGGGCCGCGCGCTGCTGCTCCCGAAGCGGAGCCCCGGCAAGCGCGCGCCGCTCTGGCGCACGCGCCAGCGCGCCCGCGACCTGCTCGGCGCCGCCTCGCGCTACCCGAGCTTCCCGATGCTGCTCGAGACCTACCGCGAATGCCTGCGCGACGTCTTCGACCTGCCGGCGCTGCACGAGGTGCTCGGCGGGATCGAGCGGCGCGAGATCCGCGTCGTGACCCTCGATTCGACGGTGCCCTCACCCTTCGCCTCGGCGCTGCTCTTCGGCTACGTCGGCGCCTACCTCTACGAGGGCGACGCGCCCCTGGCCGAGCGCCGCGCCCAGGCGCTCTCGATCGACCACGCGCAGCTTCGCGAGCTGCTCGGCGAGGCCGAGCTTCGTGAGCTCCTCGATGCCGACGCGATGGAGAAGATCGAGCGCGAGCTCCAGCACCTCGAGCCCGAGCTTCGCGCGGGCTCGGCCGACGCGCTCCACGACCTGCTGCTGCGTCTCGGCGAGCTCGACGCCGACGGCATCGCCGCGCGCACGACCGGCGCGAGCGTCGCGCGCGCGATCGGCGCGCTCGTGTCCGCGCGCCGCGCCGTCCCCGTGACGCTCGCCGGCCGCGAGCGCTTCGTCGCGATCGAGCACGCGAGCCGCTACCGCGACGCCCTCGGCTGCGCGCTTCCGCCGGGGCTTCCGCCCGCGCTGCTCGCGCCCGTCGCCGATCCGCTCGGCGACCTGCTGCTGCGGCATGCGCGCACCCACGGGCCGTTCACCGCCGGCGACATTGCCGCGCGCTTCGGGCTGCCGCTCACGCGCGGCGAGGTCGAGCTGCACCGCCTCGCGGCGGCGGGGCGCCTGATCGAGGGCGCCTTCCGGCCCCTCGGCGCCGGCCGCGAATGGTGTGACGCCGACGTGCTGCAGCGGATCCGGAGACGCTCGCTCGCGAAGCTCCGGCGCGAGGTCGAGCCCGTCGAGCCCCGCGTGCTCGCGCGGCTCGCGACGAGCTGGCAGGGCGTGCTGCGGAAGGGGCGCGGTCTCGACGCCGTGCTCGATGCCGTCGAGCACCTGCAGGGCGCGCCGCTCGTCGCGTCGGTCCTCGAGCGCGAGATCCTGCCCGCGCGGATCGAAGGCTACGCGCCCGGCGACCTCGACATGCTCGCCGCCGCGGGCGAGATCACCTGGTGCGGAATCGAGCCGCTGGGCGAGCGCGACGGACGCATCGCGCTCTACCTCGCCGACGCGCTGCCGATTCTACACCTGAAGGTGTCCGCTCCGGCCGACCTGCCCGAGCGCGAGGCGCGGCTTCTCGCGGCCCTCTCCGCCGGGGGCGCCGCGTTCTTCGCGACCCTGCACGAGGCCGTGGGCGGCGGTTTCCCGCGCGAGACGCAGGACGCGCTCTGGTCGCTGGTCTGGCGCGGGCTCGTGACGAACGACGGCTTCCAGGCGCTTCGCGCGTACCTCGGCCCGTCGGACGCGAAGACGCGGAAGCGGCTCCCCGCGCGCGCGAGCGCGCGCCATGCGACCGGCCTCGCACGCCGCGCCGCCTTCCGCTCGCGTCGCAGCGGGCCGCCCGCGAGCGAAGGACGCTGGGCGCTCGTGCACGCGCCGGGCGCGACGCTCGCGACCACCACCGAATGGGCGAGCGCGACCGCGCAGCAGCTCCTCCAACGACACGGCCTCGTGACGCGCGAGAGCGCCCTGGCCGAGGGCGTGCCCGGCGGCTTCGGCGCTGTCTACCCGGTGCTGAGGGCCATGGAGGACGCTGGCCGCATCCGCCGCGGCTTCTTCGTCGCCGGCGTGGCCGCGACGCAGTTCGCGCTTCCCGGCGCGCTCGAAGAGCTGCGGCGCCTGCGGACGCAACCCGCGGCGCCGGAGATCGTGACGCTCTCCGCGGTGGACCCCGCGAACCCCTACGGCGCCGTCCTGCCCTGGCCGGCGAGCACGAGCGTGCCCGTCGGAGCCGGCGCACCCGCGCCCTCTCCGCGCCGCCCGATGCGCAACGCAGGCGCGCAGGTCGTGCTCGTGAACGGCGCCCTCGCCGGCTGGCTGGGCCGCGGCGCGCGGCAGCTCCTGACCTGGCTGCCCGAGGACGAGCTCGACCGCGCCGTCGTCGCCGACGCGCTCGCGCGTACCCTGGCGAAGCTCCTGCGCGGGAGCGCCCTTCTCGCCGAGATCGACGGCGTCCCGGTCGCGCGGCATCCGCTCGCGCTGCCGCTCCTCGCGGCGGGCTTCGCGGCGACGCCGACGGGCTTCCATCTGCGTGGCGATGCGCTCGTCGGCGCGGGCGCGCCGCCTTCGGGCCGTCTCGACGCCTGAGGGCCGCCCACGGTGGAGGGCCGGCTGGTCGCCTCGACGCCGAGCGCGTGACTCGGCTCAGAGCCGCCGACGCATCTCGCGGTGCGGAATGCCGGCTTCCTCGAACTCGTCTCCGCAGACGAGGAAGCCGAGCCGCTCGTAGAACGGGACCGTCTGCACCTGCGCGTGCACCACCACCTCGGTGCAGCCCTTGAGCAGCGCCTCGGCCTCGATCGCCGCGAGCAGCGCCGCGCCGACGCCACGCCCGCGCTGGTCGGCGAGCACCGCCACGCGCTCCGCCCGCGCGCGCCCGCCTTCGACGAAGCGCAGGCGCGCCGTGCCGATCGCCTGCTCGCCCTCGAACGCGAGCCAGTGCACGCAGAGCGAATCGAGCCCGTCGATCTCGAGCGTCTCCGGGATCCCCTGCTCTTCGACGAAGACGCGCCGGCGGATCGCGAGGCAGCGATCGAGCTCGCCGTCCTTCGCGCGACGCACCGAAACCGTCGCGCCCGGGCGCGGGCGCCCACGACCCGGCGGTCGCAGCGTGCTGCGGTGCTCCATGCGACCACCTCCTGGCGCGGCCCCACGCCGGCCTGGGCGGACCGGACGGAGGGGCCTCGCTCGGAAGGGACCCATCCCAGGGACCTGTTTCGATTCCTAGCTGCGGGTCGCGGCGTGTCACGTCGAAGGAGAGCAGCCTGCCCCGCGATCTTCCCACCGCGGACGCGAAACGCAACCGCCGTGATCGGGGGCGGGAGCAGCCGCCCGAGCGCGGGCGCGCGTGGTGGAGCGGGTGTGCCCGGCGGCGCAGGCCGCGCCGCCGGGCGAGAGCGAGCTAGCCCTTCATCCCCGCGGCGACGGCCTTCGGGTGGAGGCTCGCGGTGGCGCTCGGGCGCGCCGCCACACGCTTCACCCACTCGTTCACCCAGGAGAGCTTCGGGTCGAGCGGCTGCCCGACCGTGCCGCCGAACTCGAGCGCCACGAAGAGCGCGATGTCGGCGAGCGTGAAGCGATCGCCGCAGATCCACTGCGCGCCCTTCCGCTGCTCATCGAGCCACGCGAGGCGCTTGCGCACGATGGCCTTCAGGTCGTCGGCGGCCTGCGGGATCACGTGCAGGCGGCTCTCGAACATCGGCTTGCCCTCGGCGAAGCGGAAGCCGTTGTAGAGATTCTCCGTGATCTGGAGCTCGATGCGGCGCATCCACATGCGCGTCTCCGCGCGCTCCTCCGGCGTCGAGCCGATCAGCGCCGGCTTCGGGTTCTTCTCCTCGAGGTACTCGCAGATCGCGATCGTCTCCGCGAGGATCGAGCCGTTGTCGAGCTCGATGCAGGGCATCTGGCCCGCGACGTTCTTGTCGGTGTAGGGCGGGCGCCGGTTCTCGCCGGCGATGATGTCGACTTCTTCCGTGGGCAGCGTGATGCCCTTCTCGAGCATGAACATGCGCACGAGGCGGGGGTTCGGGCCGAGGGAGTTGTAGAACTTCATGGGGTCGATCCTTCGTGGGATGGGGTGACGTGGGAGCGGGCACCGCGACGCTAGCGAGTTCCCGCGGCGGCCGCGCCGGGCCGACGACGTGCGGAGCCGCTCGCGGCGGCGCGCATCGGGGGCCGGCGAGCCGGGCCGGCCCGCGTCGGGTCAGATGTTCTTCGGGAAGTCCCGGTCGAGGACCGTCTTGCGGCCGTCGCGCTGGGCATTGCGGATCGCGCGATCGGCGAGCGTGCGCAGCGCGTCGGAGAGCACCTCCACGACGGAGTCGCTCGTGTTCATGCCCGAGCGCTCGCGCACGTACTGCTTGAGCTTCGAGACCACGACCAGGACTTCGCGCGTCGCGACCGGCTGGAGCGGTGTCGGACGCGGCGCGTCGGAGCCCGCCCCGGTGTCGGCCGCCCGCCGCACCGGCGGCGCGCTCGCCGCCCCGGCGCCCGGCGCAGGCGCCGGGCTCGGAGCCCGCGGCGCCGGGGTCCCCGCCACCTTCGCCGCCGCCTCGCGCTGCTCGCGCTCCCACTCCTCGCGCCGCGGCGCCTTCTTCTCCACCGCCCACGACTCGCGATGCCGCATCACCGGCACGTGCGCTTCCCAGCACGACACCGTGCAGAACACGAGACCGGTGCGCTTCTGATTGCAGGTGGTGACGTTGCAGACCCAGTACCCGGCGCCGAAGGGGATCTCGGTCTTGCACGAGCTGCAGCGACGCCAGGTGGTGGACGGTGCGGAGGGAGGAGACGTGGCGGACATGGGGCCTCTCGGGGCGGGGTTGGTGCGGGGAGGCTAGCGGGTTGGGGGTGGAGGGGGCGAGGAGGTGGCGCTGCTCGGTGGACGACGGCCTGGCCGCGGCGGGGCATGCACGAACGCTGCGGGCGGAAGACTGCGGCGTCCGCGCAGCCTATCTGGATGGCGCGCGCGAGTTGCTGCTCATCCTGTCAGTGCTCACCTGGCTGGTCGGCGGCAACGCCATCATCGCCTGGCACCGCGTTCGCCGCGGCGAACGATGGTCCACCAGTCTTCGACCGGTCGCCTTCCCGTTCAGGCATTTGACACCGGGCGAATGGGTGGCCCTCGCGCTCTGTGGCGTGCTCGCGCTCACGCTCGCCATGACTGCGACCCCGGGAGCCGCTCGCCCGAACTAGGGAGCGCCAGCTATCGGAACGCCGCTGAGGTTCTCGAGTTCGCCTCGAACGCTGCCCAACGAGGCGTTGCAGCTGACCGTCCGCCTCGCCGGTCGGCGTGCGGAGGGAGCGGCCGCGGTGCGGCCGCAACCGGAGGCAGAAACGGCGGCCTCACCGCGAAGTGTCGTGGTAGCTTGACGGGCGGCCGGCAGCTGAACGCCGATCCGTTGGGCGGCTTCATCTGACGTGCGTGCGGCGCGCGAGCGAAGAAGGAGGACACGATGGAGAGAACGGCCGCTTGTCCCTGCGGACAGCTGTCGGTGACAGTCAGCGGTGATCCTGGAATGCACGGAATCTGCAGCTGCCTCGAGTGCCAGAAGAACTCTGGTAGCGCGTTTGGGTACAGCGGATACTGGCCGAAGTCCGCCGTTCAGCGGATCTCCGGGCGGAGCACGGTCTGGCGTAGGACTTCTGATGCGGGACGTTGGGCAGACAACCACTTTTGCCCTGTCTGTGGGAGTACCGTTTACGCGTATGCAGAGATGGCTCCCGACGTGATCAACATCAGGATCGGAAATTTTTCCGATCCAGACTTCCCGCCCCCGAAGTACGCCGCTTGGAGCGTCAGTAAGCACGATTGGGTTGCTGTCCCAGAATCTTGCGAGACGTGGGATACGCAGCCATAGGGGCTGTAGGACGTACGAGTGAGAGGCGGAATGCGAATGCCGCCCAACATGTCGTTTCAGCTGAGCCACCGAGGCGTCATCGGTCTTGCATGCGCAAACGCCGTGAGGCCTCCCTCGGGCAACTGAACTCGGTTGTTAGGCGGCAGCCCATGACTGCTAGCCGGTTTACACAGAAAGAGCTGGAGCTCGCAGTCCTGCGCGCTGCGGTCCGCCTGTTCTCGTCGGGGGCGCATGTCCGTTCCATTGCCAACGAGCCCCGCAGACAAATTCGGCTACAGCGTCGAGTTCGACGCGGCAGGAAGGTATGAAGGCATCCGCGTCGACTTTCCTGCGATCACGGCACATCTCTATTTCCTCGAGCAGCAGGCGTCGGCCCGCGGCGTGACGATCCGTCGTGTCATTCTTGCGCCGGAGTTCGAGCGCCAGCTCGCGGAAACGCCCCACTGGGAAGTGGTCTCGGCCAGGGTCCCGGCAAGAAGTCAATTTGATAGTGCTCGTCGTGCCGGACCCAAGGCTTGCCCTTGCTGAACGGGAGCTCGAGCAGCACACGAGGATCCCCATGGACCAGACCGCGATCTTCCGCCCCTTCTTCGCGATGATGCTCCTCCCCCTCGTCGTGTGGGTCTACATGTACGCGCGACGCATCCCGTTCATCCAGCAGACCGGTCTCACGCCGGGCCAGCTCACGCCGGCGGAGCTCGCGCGGCTCTCGCCGCCCGCCGTGTCGAACCCCTCCGACAATCTCAAGAACCTGTTCGAGATCCCCACCGTCTTCTACGCGTTGGCGCTGTACCTCTACGCCACGAGCCAGGTCGACGCGGTGTACCTGGCGACGGCCTGGGTCTTCGTCGCGTTTCGCGTGCTCCACAGCGCGGCGCACTGCACGATCAACGTCGTGATCGTCCGCTTCTGGCTGTACTGTGTGTCCACGCTCGCGCTGTGGTTCATGGCGATTCGTGGGGCATTGAGCGCGATGGCGTGGCGTCAAGGATGAACTGTGATAGAGGTCGTCGAGTGGCATCCATCAGGGCACTGCGCACCCATGGCTGAGCGATGCACGCTGGCGCTTGCTCTGCTGGTGCTCGCGGGAAGCTCGCAGGCCGTCGCGGCAGGCCTCGATTGCGACGTTCCGGCGGGATCGAACGACCTCCCTGCTCGCCAGGTCGAGCTCCTCGATGCGTTCATCCAGAGCCCGTTCGCTCCGGGACCGCCGCAGCCCGAGCCGAGCGGCGATCGGTCCGCCCCGGGGCGAGTGCTCCCAGGCGTCTCCGGGCCGCTACCGCTATTGCTCCAGCGGGGAGCACGATTGGACCTACGAACACACCGGGGAGCGTGACCTGCTGACCTTCGACGTCGATTCCTCGTCCGGGATCGTCTCGCGAATCCACATCCTCTATCCGCCGCGGCACTAGACGACGCCGCGTGACTTCCTTTGCACGACACGAACGATGAGTGGAGGTGACCAGCATGGGTGATCGGGACCGACTGCTTCGCATCGCGTTGAGGGCGTTCGGGATCGCGTTCCTGCTCGTCTACCCGCTGATGGTATTCTGGCCGTCGGGCTGGCGGTGGGAGCCGAGCCAGCACGAGTACGAGCAGATGATCGTCGGGATCTACGCCACGCTCGGCGTCTTCCTGCTCCTGGCTTCGCGCGCTCCCGCGGCGCACCGCAGCCTGATCTGGTTCACCGTGTGGTCGAGCGTCGTCCACGGCGGGATCATGGCGGTGCAGGCCGTGCTCGATCCCGCGGAGCACGGCCACCTGCCGGGCGACGTCGCGGCGCTCTTCCTGGTCGCGGCGGTGCTGGCCTGGCTCGCTCCGCGGAGCGGGGCGGCGGAGGTGCGTCGGGACGTGGCGTAGGCGCCGGCGGGCTGGGGTGGGAGTCGAGCCAGCACGGGGCGATGCACGGAGCGCGAGGCGCGCGCGGGAGTCACCATGTCCGCGGACGAAGCACCGCGCGCAGCGCGCGCTCCCATCCTTCCTCCCGCCGCGTTCTGGCTCTTCGTGCTCGGGTCGCTCGCGCTCCTCGTCGTCCACTTCACGTTCGGGCTGGCCGGCGCGGTGGCGGACGGCGCGGTCGGGCCGACGGCGCAGCGTCGCGCGTTCGGAAGCTGCGCCGTGTCGGCGGCGCTGCCGCTCGCCGTGGTGCTCGGCCTCCTCGCCGCACGGGCCGCGACGCGCACGCGCGAGCACCTGGCGCTCGGCGCCTTCGTCGCGCTCGGGATCACGGCGGCGATCCTCTGGCGCGGCGCGACGGCGGACATCGAGCGCGTGCGCCAGCAGTACCAGGAGGGGACGGCGGGCCCCGCGCACGTCCAGCAGCAGGAGCCGGGCGCGGCCGCGGCGCCGGACTTCGCCGGCTTCGCCGCCGGCTGCCGCGACGGCTGCCCGCCCGACGTCTCGCGCGAGGTCTGCGAGCGCTTCTGCGTCTGCCTCGAGGACCAGGTGCGGCGCGCGGATTTCAAGACGGCGCAGCGGCTGCTCTCGCAGCCCGACGACCCCGAGGTGCAGGCGGAGCTCTCGCGGCTCTCGATGGCGTGCCCCGTGCCGGGAGATGCGTCCGCCACCGCGCCGTGACGCGGACGCGAGCGGCCGGAAGTGCGGGACGGCGCCCCTGCGCGCTCGCGGCGGGCGACCTCGTGTTCGACGGCAGCCTCCGCACGCAGATGGGCCAGCCCGGGCTTGTCGCGCCCGCCGCCGATCTGGCAGCATGCGCGGCGTGCGGAAGCTCGGACTGATCCTCCTGCTGCTCCTGGCCCCCCTCGTCGCGTGGGCGTTCTGGCCCGTCGCCGACCCGGGCCTCGCGATCCACTTCGACCCCGCGGCGACGCGCGCAGCCCAAGCGTTCCTCGCGCAGCCGGACCCGCGCCCGACGGCGGGGCTCCCCAACGTGGTGCTGATCGTCGCCGACGACCTCGGGAAGCACGACGTCTCGGTCTACGAGCCGTCGTCCGTGCCCACGCCGAGCCTCGAGCGGCTGGCCCGCGACGGTGTCGCCTTCCAGTCCGCCTACGTGACCTCGCCGATCTGCTCGCCGTCGCGTGCGGCGCTCCTGACCGGCCGCTACGCACAGCGCTTCGGCATCGAGAGCGTGACCCACGACCGCTACCCGCGGAACCGCCTCGAGTGGTGGGCGGCGCGTACCCTCTTCTCGAAGCAGGGCTGGTACGCGATCGACGAGCTGCGCGTGCCGACGCGCCAGGACGTCGAGCTCCAGGGCCTGCCGCCGGGCGAGATCACGCTCGCGGACCTGCTGCGCCGGCGCGGCTACGCGACGGCGATCTTCGGGAAGTGGCATCTCGGCTTCGGCGAGCAGACGCGGCCGGAGCATCGCGGCTTCGACCATCAGTACGGCTTCTACGAGGCCTTCAGCCTCTACGCCGACGCGGACGACCCCGCCTACCTCGGCGTGCACGACGACCTCTTCGCCGACCGCTACCAGTGGTGGACCGGGCGCAGCGGCAACTCGGCGATCCGCCGCAACGGACAGGTGATCGAGGAAGACGGCTACCTGACCGACAAGATCGCGGACGAGGCGTCGGCGTGGATCCGCGCACAGAAGGGCAAGCCCTTCTTCGCGTACGTGCCCTTCAATGCGCCCCACGCGCCGATCCAGGCGCCGCGCGCCTACGTCGAACGCTTCGCAGACGAGCCCGACCCCGACCGCAGGATCTACCTCGCGACGGTCGCAGCCCTCGACGACGCGGTCGGCCGCATCCTCGCGACGCTCGACGAGGCCGGCCTCGCCGAAGACACGCTCGTGATCTTCACCAGCGACAACGGCGCGGCGACCTACACCGGCGTCGCGAGCAACGCGCCGCTCAAGGGCGGGAAGCTCACGAACTTCGAGGGCGGGCTCAACGTGCCGCTCGTGATCCGCTGGCCGAAGCGGCTCGTGGCGCGCGCGCCCTACGCCGAGCCGGTGTCGGCCCTCGACCTGTTCGCGACCATCGCCGGCGCCGCCCAGGCCGAGCTCCCCGCCGACCGTCCCTACGACGGGGTGGACCTCGTGCCCTTCGTGCGCGGCGAGCGCGCTGGCGCGCCCCACGAGGCGCTCTACTGGCGCGCCGCCGGCCATCGCGCGGTGCGCGCGGGCGCGCTGAAGCTGATCAGCGACGCGCGCACCGGGAGCCGCGTGCTGTACGACGTCGGACAGGACCCGTTCGAGGAGAACGATCTCTCGGCGCAGGACCCCGCGCGCGTGGAGGCGCTCGAAGGGATGCTCCGCGCCTGGGAGGCGTCCCTCGTGCCACCGCTCTGGCCCAACGTGATGGAGTTCCGCTTCCGCGACGACGGCCACGAGTACGTCTTCCCGCTCTGAGCCGCGCCCGGCCGTGGTACGGTCGCGACCATGGAGAAGCAACGGTACGAGGGCGGCTGCCACTGCGGCCGCGTCCGCTTCCGGGTGCGCGGCGACCTCGCCGCCGCGTCGGTCTGCAACTGCTCGGTCTGCACGAAGAAGGGGATCATCCACCTGATCGTGCCGCCCGAGGATTTCGAGCTCGTCTCCGGCCGCGACGCGCTCACGACCTACACCTTCAACACGGGCGTCGCGAAGCACCACTTCTGCAGCGTCTGCGGCATGCACCCCTTCTACGTCCCGCGCTCGGATCCCGACAAGATCGACGTGAACGTGCGCTGCCTCGACGGCGTCGACGTCGACGCGCTCCGTCCCGCGCGCTTCGACGGCCGGAACTGGGAGCAGGCGATCGAGCGCGAGGTGCCGTGGCGATGAGCGCAGCATCCGACGCCGCCTGCGTCGCGCAGAAGGTCGGGCTGCGCTGGCGCTGGCCGGCCTGGCCCGCCCTCGCGCTGCTCCTCGCTGCCGCGCCGGCGAGCGCCGCGCCCGAGACGCCTGAGGAGATCCGCGCCTGCATGGCGCGCAATCTCCCGGAGAACTCGACCTCGCAGACGATCGAGCTCGAATCCACGGACCGCACGGGCGGCGCACGACAGCTCGTGGTGCGCGTGCTGTGGAAGCGCTTCGACGACGGCAAGAGCCGCGTGCGGCTCCGCGTCGAGGAGCCCTCGGACCTCGAGGGCGCGAGCTACCTGTCGATCGACGACCAGACGCTCTACCTCTACCTGCCCGAGATCGGGAAGCCGCGCCGCATCGCGCCGGGCGCCGCATCGGGCTCGCTCTGGGGCACCGACTTCAGCTACGCGGACGTGAAGCACCTCGACGGCTTCGGGCTCGAAGGCGCCCTCGAGCGCCTGCCGGATCGCGAGGTCGAGGGAGCGCCCGCGCGCGTGATCTCGGTCCGGCCCGCGCCGGGCACCGCGTCGCCCTACGAGCGCGTGCTGGTCCTCGTCGATCCCGTGACCTGCATCGCGCTCCGCACCGAGCTCTACGAGCGCGGCGAGACCCCGCGCAAAGTGCTGACCGTGCCGCGCGTGAAGCTGGCGCAGGACGGCCCGCGCTGGATTCCCCAGGAGCTCGAGCTCCACGACCTGCGCGACGGCACGACGACGCGCCTGCGCGTGCGCGAGAGTCGGACCGACGTCGAGATCCCGGACCGTCTCTTCAACCCGAACCAGATGGGCCGCTCGAACTGATGGCGGCTCCTCACGCATCCCTCGGGCTGCGGGAGGAGCGACGCGCGCGAAGCCTGGTCGTAGACCATCCCCTCGTGGTGCTCGCGATCGTGGCGCTGCTGAGCGTGCTCGCGGCGTCGCAGGTCTACGACCTGCGCACCGGCGCGCTGCGGCTCCGCATCGATCCCTCCCTCGACCGGCTGCTCCCGCCGGACGACCCCGACCGACGCTTCTACGAGTCGATGCGCCGGACCTTCGGCAACGACGAGACGGTGCTCGTCGCGGTCGCGAGCGACGACGCCTTCGCGCTCGAGAGCCTGCGCCGGGTCGAGCGCCTGACGCGCGCCCTCGAGCGCCTGCCTGGCGTGACCCGCGTCGCCTCCCTCGCCACGGCGCCGAGCCTCGAGGAGGACGAAGAGGGCCTCGAGCTGCGGAGCTTCACCGAGGCGGCCCTCGCCGACCCGACCGCGCTGCCGCGCCTGCGCGCGCTCGCGCTCTCGAATCCGCTCTACCGCGGCTCGCTGGTGTCGGACGACGGGCGCGTTTCGGCGCTCGCGGTCTCGTTCGAGCCGATCGCCGACGAGGGCTTCCGCGCGCGCCAGATCCCCGAGCGGCTGCGCGCGCTGGCGGACGCGGAGTCGGCTGGCGGGCCGGTCTGGATCACGGGCCCGCCGATCCTCAAGGCCGCGACGACCGAGGTGCTGCTGCACGAGCTCGTGACGACGCTGCCCCTGATCGCGCTCGTGGGCGCCCTCGTGCTCGCGGTCGCCTTCGGCAACTGGCGCGGCGTCGTGCTGCCCCTCGCGACGATCGGCCTCTCGCTGCTCTGGACGATCAGCGTCCTCGCGGCGCTCGGCCACCCGCTCCAGCTCGTGACGACGCTCGTCCCGCCGCTCCTCCTCGCGGTCGGCCTCGCCTACGCGCTCCACGTGACGACGGCGTTCTTCGAGGATCTGCCGGCAGGCTGCTCGCGGAGCGCCGCCCGCGAGCACCTGCGCGCGAGCCTCCAGGCCGTGCGGCTCCCCGTCCTCGTCACGGCCACGACCACCGTGATCGGCTTCCTCGCGCTCGCGGTCACGCCGCTCCCCGCGATCCGCGAGTTCGGCCTGCTCGCGGTGCTGGGCGTCGCCGTGGTGTCGCTGCTCTCGTTGACGTTCCTGCCTGCATCGCTGGCGGTGGTCGGGGCCGGTCGCGGCGCGCGGCGCCTCCCCTGGGCGGGGCCCTTCGACCGGGCGGCGGAGGCCCTCGCCCGCTTCGATCTGCGCCACCGCCGTCGCATCTTCGGGACGGCGATCGCAATCGCCTGCGTCGCCCTCGCCTTCTCGACGCAGATCCGCGTCGGCACGAGCTACGTCGGCGACTTCGACGCCGCGCACCCCGCGCGCAGCGACTTCGAGGCCGTGAGCCGCGCCTTCGGCGGCGTGAGCCCGTTCTCGATCGTGCTCGAGGCGCACCTCGCGGGCGCCTTCGTCGACCCCGAGATCCTGGCGGAGGTGCAGAAGCTCCAGGACTGGCTCGCCGCCCAGCCAGAGGTGGTGTCGACCCAGAGCGTGACCGATCACCTGCGCCTCCTGCACCGGATCCTGCGCGGCGAGGACCTCGGTGCGGCGCTCCCCGCGACCCAGCGGCTCGCGAAGCAGCTCCTCGTGATGGGCGGCGGCGACGAGGTCGACGCGATCGTCCACCCGCAGCACCACACGGCCCAGATCGTCGTGCGCACGCGCGCCGCCGACACCGCGACGCTCGACGCGCTC
>Ga0105106_10000304_pt1 | contig 34790 bp, 28 predicted proteins | sample PPLLaktember2015_5_FD_79109 | JGI IMG/M metagenome (GOLD analysis project Ga0105106, IMG submission 79109) | Freshwater sediment microbial communities from Prairie Pothole Lake near Jamestown, North Dakota, USA - PPLs Lake P8 Core (1) Depth... | ecosystem: Environmental > Aquatic > Freshwater >... | reverse complement strand
GCGGATCTCCGGCCGTGGGCGGCACGCTGTAGGCCAGCAGGCCCGCGAACCCGTCGCAGGTGATCCACTTGGGCAGGACCGCCGGCGCGTCGAGGCGCGACCACGGTCCGGCCGAGACCGGCAGGCCCACCGGGAGGTTCCGGGGCACGCGCACGGCGCGCGCGGGCTCCCCGCCGCACGTCAGCCCGTCGACCGGCACGATGGTCAGCGACAGGAACGGATACCGGACCTCGCTGCTCGACTGCCGCCGCTCGAGCGTCTCGAGCGCCGCGCTGGCCGTCGGGCTCCGCTGCAGTTCCACGGCCGTCGTCTGCGCCAGGAACTGCGCCTGGTCGCTGAGGCTGCGGATGCGCGACTTCACCAGGTAGGAGCTGACGTTGAAGAACAGCAGCAGCCCGGCGAGCAGGAAGAAGGTGATGACCAGCAGCACCGGCACGACGCCGACGAAGACGTACGAGAGGATGAGCTTCCGGCGCACGCGCCACAGCAGCCGCCGCCGCGCCCAGAAGACGAGCCGCGTGAGGCCGTAGGCGCACACGAAGATCAGCGCGAGGCTGCCGACCATGTCGACGGCCTCGAGGACGGGCGGCAGCGTGCCGCCGACCGCCTCGATGGTCCACGTGAGGGCCTTGACGACGACGCCGATGAGCAGCGATCGGCCGGGGAAGGTGCCGAGCAGCCATCGCCGCCACGCGAGGCCCCGCGACGGCGTGGGACCGGGCGGCAGCGCGGGCGGACGTTCGGGGACGGTCATGCGGGGCGTGTTTGCGCGCGAAAATAATATCAGAGTATCGTTGACCCTTTCGGACACCGCGCATGAAACTCACCGACACCGCCCGCTTCAGCACCATCTGCATCCACGCCGGCCAGGAGCCCGACCCCACGACGGGCGCGATCATCACGCCGATCTACCAGACATCGACTTACGTCCAGGAAGGGCTGGGGCAGCACAAGGGCTTCGAGTACGGGCGCACGCACAACCCCACGCGGATGGCCCTCGAGCGCAACCTGGCCGCCATCGAAGGCGGCACCGCGGGTTTCGCGTTCGCATCGGGCATGGCGGCCATCGACGCCATCCTCACGCGCCTCGAGTCCGGCGACCACGTGCTGGTGAGCGACAACACCTACGGCGGCACCTTCAGGCTGTTCGAGCGCGTGCGGCGGAAGTTCGGGCTCGACTTCACCTACGTCGACACCTCGCGCCTCGAGCTCATCGAGCCGGCGTTGACGCCGAAGACGAAGTACCTGTTCCTCGAGTCCCCCACCAACCCGCTGCTGCGCGTCACCGACATCGCCGCGGCCAGCGAGATTGCGCACCGCCACGACGTGCGTGTCGTGGTGGACAACACCTTTGCCAGCCCCTACATCCAGCAGCCGCTCCGCCTCGGCGCCGACATCGTCACGCACAGCACCACGAAGTTCCTCAACGGCCACAGCGACAGCGTCGGCGGCATCGTCATCGTCAGGCACGCCGACGACGAGGAGTGGATGAGGTTCGTGCAGAACGCGGCGGGGGCCATCCTCGGGCCGATGGACTCGTTCCTGGTGCTGCGGGGCACCAAGACGCTGACCGTGCGGATGGAGCGGACCAACGCGAACGCGCAGGCGGTGGCCGAGTTCCTGGCCGCGCACCCGAAGGTCACGCAGACGATCTACCCGGGCCTGTCCTCGCACCCGCAGCACGCGCTGGCGAAGCAGCAGATGCGCGGCTTCGGCGGGCTCATCTCGTTCGACACCGGATCCATCGAGGCGGCGCGGCGCGTGCTGGGCAAGGTGCGGCTGATGGCGCTGGCCGAGAGCCTCGGCGGCGTGGAGACGCTCATCTCGCATCCGGCCGTGATGACGCATGCCTCGGTGCCGCCGGAACGGCGCGCCGCCATCGGCATCACCGACGGGCTCGTGCGCGTGTCGGTGGGGATCGAGGACGTCGACGATCTGACGGACGACCTCGCCCAGGCGCTCGGGTAGCACGCGGGGCGCCGTGGTTCTGCCATCGGCACTCCCGACTCCCGACTCCTGACGACTACTGCCGGTATTCCTTGAACGGGAGCTGGCAGTCGTGCTTCCGCAGGAAGTTCAGGAACCGCTTGTACTCGCGGGGCTCCATGTTGAACAGCTTCGCGACGATCTTGTAGTTGCCCCGCGCTTCTTCGAGGCCCTTGTGCACCAGGTCGCGCACGTTCGCCCGCGTGATCTCCCGGTTCATGTAGAGCGGGTAGACGACGGTCCAGAACGATTCGCGGTCGTTGACCAGCTTCTGGAACAGCTCGTCGGCGACCGTCCGCCGGCGCTCCTTCATGGGCTTCCGGCTCGGGAACGGCGCGCGCACTTCCGGCGGGAGGTCCTGCACATCGATGCGGTCGCGCCGCGCAGTCACGAGCAGGCGCTCGACGACGTTCTCGAGCTGGCGGACGTTGCCCGGCCACGCCGCCTCCTGCAGCGCCCGCATCGCATCGGGAGTGATCTCGGTGACCACCGGGCCGAGCAGCTGCGATCCCGCCACGTCGCCCGACGTGACGTGCTCGGCAAACGAGCGAATGAAGTGGTCGACGAGCAGCGGGATGTCCTCGCGCCGGTCTCGCAGCGGGGGGACCACCAGGTGGATGACGTTGATGCGGAAGTAGAGATCCTCGCGGAACTGCCCGAGTGTGATGAGCTCACGCAGGTCGCGGTTCGTGGCGGCGATCACGCGGACGTTGTTCGCCATCGCCACCTGCTCGGCGCCCACCTTCTGGATCTCGCCGGTCTCGAGGAAACGCAGCAGCAGGCCCTGCATGCGCGGCGTCATCTCGCCGATCTCGTCGAGGAAGATGGTCCCGTTGCGCGCCATCTCGAGCTTGCCCGGCTTGTCGCGATAGGCGCCCGTGAAGCTGCCCTTCACGTGGCCGAAGAGCTCCGACTCGAGCAGGTTCTCGGGCAGACCGGCGCAGTTGACGGGAATGAAGGGCGCCGCCGCGCGCAGCGAGTTCTCGCCGATGGCGCGGGCCACGACCTCCTTGCCGGTGCCGCTCTCTCCGGTGATCAGCACCTTGGCGTCCGAGCGCGCAATCCTGGCCACCTCGGACCGGAGGTCGCGGATCGGGGCGCTCGTGCCAATCAACTGGACGTTGCTGTTCTGCCTCATGTCTCGTTCAGCCTTGTCGCCGGCCGGTGTCCTCCGGTGCCGCGACGCTGGGAGGCTGATAAGCAACGTCCCCACCCGTTCCGGGCCCCGCCTGAAAATTGCGTGCAAGCCATTGATTTCACAAGAGATGACCGGATGACGAGAGCCAGGGCCGCCCCCGGCCAGGGCACGACAAAGTCGTGGGAAGGTCATTGCTTTCACGAAGATAATCGTCAGATTGCGCGACTTCGGCGCGAGCGGGGCGCGGAATCGACCGGCGACTGCCCGAAGAGGTCGCTCGAGTCACTCAAAGGACCACAAATACTGCCGACTCACAAGAGCGCAATTTGCCCTTAGATGCACGTTTTTTACCACCATTGCCAACGACAAACGCGGATTATTTACGACACGATATGACTATTGAGCAAAAATAGTTGACATTTGTCTCGCTTGTTGCAGTAGGATACGCGCATTGATCACCAGGGTTCAGGCCATCTCGAACTCGTTCACGTGGTGAGGAGGACTCCGGTGTCTGTTTCCCCGAACTCTGAAGTGCGGCTGCTCGGACAGTCCGAGGCCGTGCGCAACATCCTGGCCGACATCGATTGCGCCGCCCGTTCGGGCGCCAAGGTCCTCATCACGGGCGAGACCGGCGTGGGCAAGGAAGTCGTCGCGCGGCTCATCCACCAGCGCAGCGCACGCGCGGCCGCGAAGCTGGTCACCGTGAACTGCGCGGGCCTGCCGGACTCGCTCCTCGAGTCCGAGTTGTTCGGCCACGTCCGCGGCAGCTTCACCGGCGCCTATCGCGACAAGCCGGGCCTGCTCGAGATGGCGCCCAACGGCACCGTTTTCCTCGACGAGGTCGGCGAGATGAGCCCCCGCATGCAGGTCGTCCTGCTCCGCTTCCTCGAGACGGGCGAGATTCAGCGCATCGGCGCCGACCGCTCGCACGCCCGCGTCAACGTGCGGCTCATCACGGCCACCAACCGCGACCTGCCGAAGGAGCTCGCCGCGGGCAATTTTCGCGAGGACCTGTTCTTCCGTCTCAACGTCATCCGGATGACCATTCCCCCGCTGCGCGAGCGCATCGAGGACGTGCCCCTGCTCTTCAATCACTACCTGGCGTACTACTGCGAGCAGCATCGCGTGGAACAGCCGGAAGTTTCGCAGGCGGCGCTCGACCTCCTGTTCGCCTACCGCTGGCCGGGGAACATCCGCGAACTGCGCAACGTGACCGAACGCATCGCGCTCAAGTCGGTAGGCCCGGTCCTGCGGCCCGCCGACCTGCCCAGCGAACTGCTGAAGCCGGCCAGCCGGCCCCAGTCGGGTGCGGCCGGGGCCCCGGCACCGTCCCACTCGGCACAGGTCGAGGAAATGACCCAGCGCATGCTGCGTCAGGGCGAATCGTTCTGGTCGGTCGTCTATCCGGTCTTCATGTCCCGCGACTTGACGCGCGACGACCTGCGGCGCATCATCGAAATTGGCCTCGAGAGCACCAACGGCAACTACCGCCTCCTGGTGGCGCTCTACAACATGCCCAACGAGGACTACAAGCGGTTCCTCGGCTTCCTGCGGAAGCACAACTGCCACTTGCCGTTCCAGCGTTTTCGGACTATTCCCTCGCGGGCCAATTCGAGTAATGTGCCCAGAACACCGGTCGCGGTGGCAGGATAACCGGTCAGATGGAACGGATCATGGCGCAGGAACACGCGCCGGGAACGACCGAGGGTCGGGGTCCGGTGGTCATCGTCGACGACGACGTGAGCTGCCTGGCGGCGGTCGAGCAGATCGTCCGTCACTGGGGCCACGACACCGTGACGTTCCGCTCATTCGCGGACGCGCGCGCGTACCTCGCGGGCGCAACGCCTGCGGTCGTCATCGTGGACGTCCGGCTCGGTACCTACAACGGCCTGCAGCTCATTCACTTCTCGCAGGAGCGCAGCCCCGGTACGCAGTGGCTGGTCGTCTCGGGGTTCGACGATCCTGTGCTCCGAAGGGAAGCGACCAAGCTCGGCGCGCTGTTCCTCACCAAGCCCCTGGACCTCGCCCGCCTGAAGGAACACCTGGCGGGCGACGGCATCGCGACGCCCAAAGCCGGAAGTGAAACGTAGGGTGGAAGGCCCCACGTCTCACGGTTCACGATTCACGCCATCGATATCCTCGCCGACCGCACCCGCCAGCCACGCCAGGTAACTGGCGCCGCCACTCACCGCCACGACGAGCAGTTCCGGGAGTTCGTACGGGTGGAGCTCTGAGATCCGACGCTCCAGCGCTTCCAGCCGCGGCCTCGTGGTCTTGATCACCACTTGCCGCTCGCTCGCCGATTCCACCCGCCCCTGCCAGCGGTACGTCGAGACCATTGGCGGGAACACGCTGACGCAGGCCGCCAGGTGCTCTGCCAGCAGGGTCCCCGAGAACGCGTCGGCGTCGAAGTCGAGAGGAATCGTCGTCAGGACGAGCAAGGGGTCAGGCTGCTGACGTGCCAAAGTGTGTCACCTCACGGCCCGAAGTATACCCGTAAAACCGTCTATCCATAAAAAGGTTTGCACGTATCTACGTATTCATGTATAAGTTTGGGCGCGGATACCCACGGATAAGTCTTGCCGTATGCCTGTGTTCAAGCCTAGACTGCTTCCCGCGGTGGCGGTAAAACGGACCGACAGCGATACGGTGAAGACCACCGTCGAGCTCCCGGGCGAGCTCTGGCGGGCAGCGAAGATTCGGGCGATGGACGAGCGCTCGGACCTGCGCTCGGTGCTCATCCGGGCCCTCGAGGACTATCTGGGCCTCGGCGCCGCACAACCTCCTGCCCGGACCGGCTCGGAGGATCGATGATGGTGCCCGACACCACCATCGACCGGCCGCCCCGGCTATCGGGCGCCCCGGCCCCGCCAACCCGTCCCCCCGGACGAGCACGCCGGCTGGTCCGCTACCTGCTCATCTCGGTGACGGCCGTGCTGGTCGTCGACGCGCTGGTCGGCGAGAAGGGCCTGCTGGCGCTGCTGCAGGCGCGGCGCGAGTCGGCCGCGGTCGAGCGCTCGCTCGAGCGCTCGCGCGAAGACAACAAGCAGCTCCGCGATCACGCGCGGCGATTGAAGGAAGACCCCACGGCCATCGAGGCCATCGCCCGCCGCGACCTCGGCCTCATCAAGCCGGGCGAGAAGCTCATCATCGTCAAGGACATCGCGCCGAAGTAGCCCGCCACCGCCCGCCGTCCGGGACCTGCTACGATGGGAGACTTCACGGCACTCATCGAGGAGGATCCGAATGGCACGTCAGGCTACGGCGGAATGGAAGGGCGACCTCAAGGGCGGGTCGGGGCACGTCAAGTTCGGCAGCGGCGCGTACGAGGGCGACTACTCGTTCACGTCACGATTCGAGGACAAGCCGGGCGCGAACCCCGAGGAGATGCTCGGCGCGGCGTACGCCGGCTGCTATTCGATGGCGCTCGCCAACACGCTGGCCGGCATGGGATTCGTGGCCAACAGCGTGCACACCACCGCCGACGTGCAGCTCGGGAAGGACGACAAGGGCTTCCTCATCAACCGTATCGACCTGACGGTCGTGGCCGACGTGCCGGGCGTTGACGGCGCCGTCTTCCAGGAGCAGGCCGAGAAGACGCGCACCGGCTGCATCATCGCCCGCGCGCTGGCGGCCACGCAGTCGACGGTGAAGGCTTCGCTGAAGAAGTGACACGCCAGCAGTACGAAGTGAGAAGTGAGAAGTGAGGCACGGGCACGCCTCGCCCGCTCCTCACTTCTGATTGCTTTCACTTTCTGATGAACGTGCCCTCGCGGATTTCCGCGAAGGCCTCTCGCAGCTCGTCCTGGGTATTCATCACGATGGGGCCGTACCAGGCCACCGGTTCCTCGATGGGCTTGCCCGACACCAGGAGGAAGCGGATCCCTTGGTCCCCCGCCTGTACGGTGACCTCGTCGCCGCGATCGAAGACCACCAGCGAACGATTCCCCACATCCGTGATAATGGGTGTGTCGCCCTGCCCGACCAGTTCGGTCGGCACTGCGCGCGGGTTCGAGGCGTCGCGGAAGGTGCCCGAGCCGGCGAACACGTACGCGAACGCGTTGACACCGAGCGCGACCGGGATGGTCTTGCGCCGTCCCGGGGCGACCGAGATGTCCAGGTAGCGCGGATCGGCCGCGATGCCGTCCACGGGCCCGCGCTTCCCCCAGAACGATCCGCAGATCACCCGCACGTGCGTGCCGTCGTCGTCCGTGATCGTCGGGATGTCGTCCGCCTTGACGTCCTGGTAGCGCGGTGCCGTCATCTTGAGCACGCGCGGCAGGTTGGCCCACAGCTGGAAGCCGTGCATGCGGCCCTGCGGATCGCCCTTCGGCATCTCCTGGTGGATGATGCCGCTGCCCGCCGTCATCCACTGCACGTCGCCGGCGCCCAGCGAGCCCTGGTTGCCGAGCGAGTCGCCGTGGTCCACCGTGCCGGCCAGCACGTAGGTGATGGTCTCGATGCCGCGATGCGGGTGCCAGGGGAAGCCCGCGAGGTAGTCGTCGGGCCGCTCGTTGCGGAAGTCGTCGAAGAGCAGGAACGGATCGAAGTCGCTGGTCTTGCCGAACCCGAAGGCCCGGCGGAGGTGCACGCCGGCGCCCTCCATGGTGGGCTGCGATTCGCTGACGTGCTTCACCGGCCTGATGGACATGACACCCCCCTCTTCGTTTAGATGCCGCGTCCCGGGCCCCGGTTCCTGGTGCCTACCGCCCCACGTCCACGATGATCTCGTTGCGCACGCGGTAGTCGCTGTACGGCGTCCTCACCAGGCGCTTGACGAGGGTCTCGGCGCGCTCCTTGTCGGTCCGGTGAGTCGCGCAGCCCGAGAGCAGGAGGTAGCGCGCGGCTCGCGCGTCGTAGATTTCGACCCAGGCGTTCACGTCGAGCGCGGCCAGTTCCCGGGCCAGCTGGTCGTTGACCTCGTCCTCACGCTGCGACAGCAGCTGCTGTTCCAGCTCGTCCATCTCGGGCTTCAGGCGCGGCGCGCGCCTCGCCGCCGCGGGGGCGGACCCCGGCGGCGGCGGGGGCAATCTCGAGGTGAACACCACGAACCGGGCGTCGCGCCCCTCAGGCGCGCCGACGAACGCGCGCGTGACCCGGTCGCCGGCCGCGACCTTGCGGCTCAGCTCGTCCTCGAGCTGCATCGCGCGAGCGATGCGCGTGGCGGCAGAGCGTGACGTCGCCAGTCGAGCCCGCACCTCGCAGCTGGGCCGGCCGAACATCAGCAGGTTGCCGGCAGCCGATTCGGGGCGCACGACGACGTCGAACCCCTGGTTGCTGATGGGGCCCTGCGGGTCCTCGGCCACGCACTACACGTCGCCATCGCTGAAGAAGTCGGCGCCCGAGATGGCACCGCGCCCGCACGGCATGCCCCACGGGCCGTCGTCCAGGGCGGGCTGCACCACGGCGCCATCCCACGCGGCTGGCTTGAGGAGCGCCACGTCGAGATCGGTGCCGCGCATCCGCACCAGCTGCACGCGGAAGCCCTGCTCGGCGCGCATCTTCAGCCGCGCTTCCAGCCGCGAGCGCTGGTGGATCTTGTCGCTTTCCCAGGCGAAGTCCGCGGGAGAGCCTCCGGCCGCGCCCAGCTCCACGAGGCACGAGTCGAGCGTCATGGGCATCACGCGCGTGGCGCGGGCGCGGGTATCGGCATCCTCCAGGAACCGGATGTCCCATCCCTTGCGCCCGGACGTGCGGTAGACACGATAATCCAGCCCCGCCGGCGTGTCGCCGCGCTCGAACGCCGCATGGACGTAACCACCCTCGCTGGCCGTCACGGCAAGGCGGAACCCTTCCTGGCCGTAACCCGCGACGATCTTCTCCACGCCCAGCGCGGTGCGCGCGTGCAGGAACCGATACTCGCGCGGGGGCGACGGACGCCCGACGGGCCGGCTCATGATCACGAACACGTGGCCGCCGTGGTCCACGAGACCGGCCGCGTACGGCTTCCGCTCGAGCAGCGGATCCACCAGCCGGCCGTCGCCCCCGACGATGGCGCCAACCTCGAAGCCGAGAGCCGCGAACTGGTTGACGTTGCGCGCGAGGCTCGCTTCGACGTCCAGCTCGCGATCGCGCGACGTGGTGGCCACCACCACGCGGTGCTCGTAGCGGAGCTCCTGCGCGGACACCGCCCGCGCGGCGCCCGGCGACAGTCCCGCGGCCAGCGCGGCCAGCAGCGCGAGGGCGGCCAGGCCGGTTCGCTCCGGGCGAGCGTCGTGAAGCCGTTGCCCGTCGTCCACCGATGCCTCCTCGCCGCGCGGCAACGGGCGCCGGCGGCAGGCCGATTGTATCGCTGGTAGACTCTGGTCACTCCGCAGACGCATGAAGTTCCTCCCCAGTCAGCTCGCCTATCTGTTCTCCGAGCGCGAACTGCGCACCAACGTCCGCAGCCTCCTGCGGTACATCGCGTTTCTCGCGGCCCTGGTCTCTCTCTACGCGGTCCTGTTCCACGTCATCATGGAACGGGCCGAGCAGCAGTCTCATTCCTGGGTGACCGGCTTCTACTGGACCCTCGTCGTGATGACGACGCTCGGGTTCGGTGACATCACCTTCACCAGCGACATCGGCCGCCTGTTCAGCATCGTGGTGCTGCTCTCGGGCGTGGTGTTCCTGCTGGTGATGCTGCCGTTCCTGTTCATTCGTCTGTTCTACGCGCCGTGGCTCGAGGCCCGGATGCGCATGCGGGCGCCGCGCGAGGTGTCGGCCGCGGTGCGCGATCACATCCTGATCACCGAGTACGACGCCGTCGCCATCGGCCTGATCCGCCGCCTGCAGACCAACGGCATCCCGCATACGGTGATCGAACCGGATCCCGCGAAGGCCGCCCAACTCGCCGGCGACGGCGTTTCAGTGGTGACCGGCGACGTCGACAACGCCGAGACCTATCGCGCCGTGGGCGCGGAGCGGGCGCGGATGCTGGTGGTCAACCGCGAAGACACCACCAACACCAACATCACGCTGACGGCCCGTGAGGTCACCTCCGACCTCCCCATCGCGGCCATCGTCGAAGATGAGGACTCCGTGGACATCCTGCATATGAGTGGCGCCACGCACGTGCTGCCCCTCAAGGCCCAGCTCGGTGAGTATCTCGCGCATCGTGTGGACGTCGGCCGTGTCGAGGCGCACGTCGTGGGCAATTACCGCGGCCTGCTGGTCGCCGAGGTGCCCGTCCGGCACACGCCCTTCGCGGGCATCGAGGTGCGCCAGACGCGCCTGCGCGAGACCAGCGGGATGAGCGTCGCGGGCATCTGGATGCGCGGCCGCCTGCAGCCCGCCTATCCCACCACGCGCATCGATCCGGCGGGCGTGCTGGTGGTGGCGGGCACGCGCGCACAGGTGGACGGCCTCAACCGGCGGCTGGCGCAGTCGCCGGACGCGGAGACCACTGGCGCCGTCCTGATCATCGGCGCCGGCCGCGTGGGGCACGCGGCGGCCGCGGCCCTGAAGCGCAACGGCATCCGGACCCACGTGGTCGAGAAGGACGCGCGCGCGCTGTCCGCGCTCGCGCAGGTGGCCGACCTGCTCGTGGAGGGCGACGCCGCGGACCGTGCGGTGCTGGCCCGAGCCGGCCTGGCCGATGCCGCGTCGGTGGTCCTCACGACCAACGACGACGCGATGAACATCTACCTGGCGGTCTACTGTCGGCGTCTCGAACCGGACCTGCGGATCGTGAGCCGGATCACCCACGAGCGCAACGTGGAGGCCATCCACCGCGCGGGGGCGGACTTCGTGCTGAGCTACGCGTCGCTCGGTGCCGAAACCCTGTTCGCCCTCATTCGCCGGCGTGAGACGATCATCCTGGGCGAAGGCGTCGCGCTCTTCACGCGGGTGGTGCCACCGCAGCTGGTGAACCGGACCCTGCAGGAGGGCGCCATCGGCACGCTGACGGGGCTGGTCGTCATCGCCCTGCAGGACAAGGACGAGTTCATCACCGAACTGCATTCCGGCACCCGGCTTCCCGAGGGCGCCGAGCTGGTGATGATCGGTAATCTCGAGCAGCGGCGCGCCTTCGCCGCGGCGTTCGGCCAGGTGTGATCACGCGATTCGGTCGGGCATGACGAACACGCGGCGAGCGCGTCCGGACCCGAGGAGGCCTGGCGTGTAGAAGCGATCCAGCAGCGACGGCTTCCAGGCCAGCAGCTCGGGGTGCGCCGCCGCGAAGGCCTCCCACGACATCGACGGATCGCTCTCCGCCCGCCGCTCGTTGATGAGCAGCATGTACGCCACTGTGATCGTTTCGTGGTACAGGTTCGTGGCTCCCTGTGCGTGGGCGAAATGGCGAAGGCCCGCGCAGAACCGTCCGAGCGCCTCGGGCAGCGGATGCGCCCGCAGGTAGTTCCAGCCGACGCGTACGTGCTGGGCATGGTGGAATCCCCCGGCCGGCACCTGTCCAGCCTCGAACGCGCGCATCAGCTCTTCATCGATCATCATTCGGCCCCCTTCGCCGTCGGCACGGCCGTGTCGTCCGTGCCGGGCCATTGGTTCGTACAAAGCAAAAGGGGTGGCGGCCCGGAGGCCGTCACCCCTGTGCGGTTGACCTTTCAAGTATACACCCGTAAGCTCGGACCATGCGTCTTCCCCTGTGGACTTCCGCTGCCATCATCGTTGCCCTCGCCACCGCCGCCACGCTCCGCGCCGACGTCAAGACGCAGGAGCGCACGCAGGTGAAATTCGAGGGCGCCCTGGGCCGAATCGTGAACATGTTCGGCGGGCGCGGGGCCCGCGAGGGCATCGTCAGCACGGTGGCCGTGAAAGGGGACCGCATGATGTCGGTGAGCGACGCGAGCGGGACCGGCGAGATCGTGGACCTCGCCGAGCAGAAGATCTACACGCTCGACATGAAGAAGAAGACCTACACCGTGGTCACCTTCGCCGAGATGCGCCGGAAGATGGAAGAGGCCATGGCCAGGGCGAAGAAGGATGCCGAGGCGCAGAAGGAGAAGACGTCCGACGAACCCCAGAAGGAATACGAGGTGGACTTCTCGGTGAAAGACACCGGGCGCACGCGGCAGATTGCCGGCTATGACACGCAGGAGTCCCTGGCCACCGTCACCGTCCGTGAGAAGGGCAAGACCATCGAGGACGGCGGCATGGTGATGGAATCCAGCATGTGGATGACACCCTCGGTGCCGGCGCTCAAGGAACTGGCGGAGTTCCGCGTGCGTTATGCGCAGCAGCTGTACGGCCCCGTGATGGCGCAGGCCGCGGCCGACATGACGCAGGCCCTGGCGATGTATCCGATGATGAAGGACGCGATGGCGAAGTTCCAGGCCGAAGGCCGCAAGATGTCGGGCACGGCCCTCGCCACGGAGGCGAAGTTCCAGGTGGCCGCGCCGCCCCAGAGCGCCGAGGAGCAGAAGAAGGCCGAGAGCGAGCCCACGCCCACCAGCGTGGGCGGCCTGCTCGGCGGCATCGGCCGTCGCATGGGCCGGAAGAAGGCCGAGGAGAAGAAGGACGATCCAAACGCCACGCCCGGCCGCACGACCGTCCTGACGACGATCACCGAGACGCTGCAGGTGGCGCCGGCCGCGACCGCCGCCGACGTGGCGCTGCCGGCCGGGTTCACGCAGAAGTAAACCTCGAGCCTGGAGCGCGCCGTGCCCATTCATCGTCTGTCCGCGCGGGCCCTCGCCGTCGCGGGCGTCCTCGCCATCGCGCCGGCGGCCGCCCTCGCGCAATCCGCCCGCACGGGCCCGGAAATGAGGGCCGCCGGCCGCGTGCTCTACATGGAGCACTGCGCCAGCTGCCATGGGGCGGCTGCACGAGGTGACGGCCCCGCCGCCGACAGCCTGCGGCGCGCGCCGACGGATCTCACCTCGTTCTCGCGCGCCAACGGCGGCGTCTTCCCCTCCGAGAAGACGCGCCGCATCATCGACGGCCGCGGCGTACCCTCGCACGGCAGCGTCGAGATGCCCGTCTGGGGCACGGTGTTCAAGGCCGCGTCGCCAACCGGCGGTAGCCGCGCGGTGCAGGACCGCATCGACGCCATCGTCGCCTTTCTCGAGTCGATCCAGGAGCGCGTCGGGCTCGACTAGACCACCGGCGGACGAACTCGTGCTTGCGATCTACGTCCACGACATCGACCCGATCATCACCACCATTGCCGGCGTGCACCTGTGGTGGTACGGTCTCGGCTACGCCCTGGGGTTCTGGCAGCTGCACCGGTTCGTGCGACGCCATCGCGCGGCGCTCGGTCTCGACGAGCGCGACGCGTTCGCCCTCTCGCTGATCGTCATCGCCGGGGTGCTGATCGGGGGGCGCGCGTCGGCCATCGCCTTCGACGAATGGCACTTCTATCGCAATCACTGGAGCTTTGCGCCGCGCTACTGGCTGGGTGGCATGGCCACGCACGGCCTGCTGGCGGGCGCGGCGGCGGGGGTTGCGCTGTTCTCGTTCGCCTGGCGACGCTCGTTCCTGAGGCTGGCCGACGTGCTGGTGATTCCGGGCGCCTTCCTCATGGGTGTCGGGCGCATCGGCAACTTCATCGACGGCATCATCGTCGGCGGCCTCACCGACGCGTGGTGGGGCGTCAAGTTCCCTTACGCCGGCGGCGCCCGCCACCCCGTCGTCCTCTACGATGGGCTGAAGAACCTGCTGCTCGTCCCGTACCTGATGCACGTGCGTGCCACCAACGCCACGCCGGGAGCCACCGCCGCGCGCTTCGTCTTCTGGTATGCCTTCCTCCGCTTCTTCCTCGATCTCTTCCGCGACTACCCCACGCACCGGCTGGCGCTCGGCACGGGGCAGACGCTCAACATCGTGATGGCCATCCTGGGCGCGGTGCTGTTGGCGCGCTCGCGCCTGCGAAGGCTGGGCCGGCTGGAACATTCGGAGGTGGCGCCCGACGCGCTCCCGGTTGAGCCGCGCGCGCCGCTCGGGTGGCAGCGCGCGTTGCTCGCGGCGATCCTGCTCTTCTGCCTGGCGATTCCCAGCCACTGGACGCAGAACGTACCCCGCCAGTACGAGTCGCGCCATCCGGGCCTGCGGCATTCGTGGCTCTACCCGGACATCGACACGGCCCCTCCAGCTCCCCTTTCCTCGGCCGTAGTCGCGCAGCGCTGTTCCGGACTGACAGGCCATCCGCGGCGCCTGGACGCGACTCACGGCTGGCGTCCAGTGAACGCGTCACACGACACCCGAGGGTTCCAGTTGGTGAACATGCCGCTGGGGTTCTCCTTCCACGCCCAGACGTGCAGCGTGTAGAAGGCGGGAAGCCCGAACCTGTTGGGGCTGTCGAACAGGTGAAAGAGCTGCCCCATCAACTCTGGCGTGCCCGAGTGGGTGGCATGCCAGGTGTCCGCGAACACCAGGTAGTCGGCGGCGACGAGCTTCAGGCGGCCACCCGGCAACGGCTCGTACACCAGGAGCTCGGGACGCATGACGTCCAGGACGTCGTCGCTCACGAGCGCGCCGTTCACGAAGTGGACGCCCATGGCGCCCGCGTCGGACCCGCTGACGCAGCCGAATTGCAGCACGTAGCCTTCCGCCTCGGCCACCGAGACATCACGAAAGCGCACGGTCGCCTCGCGGACGGCTCTGGCAAACGCGCTCGCCTCCAGGGGCGTCTCCGCGGGATGTTTGTGGCCGCCCTGGGCGGCGGCTGTCGAGGGTAGCAGGCAGAGGATGGCCATGACGCCGACGACCTGACCGGTGACGGCAGGGCGCGTCGACGGTTTCCGGCCGCCCACGGGCAGCAGCATCGGGACCGTCCGCCGATACGCCTCGTACGCCGCACCGTGCTCGGCCACCAGGTCCCGCTCCTCGAACTGGATCGCCAGGACGATGTAGGCCGTGGTCGCCAGCGCGAACACGAGATGCGCCAGCGTCATCGTCGGCGTCATCCAGAACGCGAGCAGGAACCCGAAGTACAGCGGATGCCGCACGAATCGGTACGGCAGCGGCGTCCTGAACGACACCCGCGTGTAGGGCCTCCCCACCAGCGACAGCCACACCTGCCGCAGGCCGAACAGGTCGAAGTGGTTGATGAGGAACGTGACGGTCAGGACCGTCGCCCAGCCGCTGGCAAACAGTGTCCACAGCACAGCCCGGGCGGCGGGGTTCTCAACCGACCAGATCTGGATGCCGATCGGCCGCCACTGCCAGAAGAGCAGCAGCAGGGCGAGGCTGGCGCACAGGACATAGGTGGAGCGCTCGATGGGCCACGGCACGATCCGCGTCCATCGCGCCTTGAACCATCGCCGCGCCATCACGCTGTGCTGCACCGCGAAGATGGTGAGGAGCGCGCAGTTCACCGCGAGCGCCATGGGCAGCGAGCCTTCGAGCGGGCCATCGAGGCGCCGGGGTACGGCGAATCCTCCCACGAACGCAATCGCATAGAGGAACGTCGCGAGGAAGATCAGGTACGACACGACACCGTAGGCGAAGAACAGCACACGCTTCAGCACGGTATTCCCTCCTGGTTCCACAAAGGATGCCGCCGTCGCCGCGCGTCGCCTATCGGCGCAATGTCCCGGTTCGGCTGGCACGGCGCGGGCGGATATGAGACAAATGTCCCAGCCACGCCGATGGGCACGCCCGCAAAGCTTCGTCAGCACGTGCGATACATCGCCGCTTCGGACGGGACCCGCCTCGCGTGGGCCGAGTCGGGGACTGGCCCGGTCGTGGTGAAGGCCGCCAACTGGCTCACCCACCTCGAGTACGAGTGGGACAGCCCCGTGTGGCGGCACTGGCTCCAGTTCTTCTCCGCCCACTGCCATTTCGTGCGCTACGACGAGAGGGGTTGCGGCATGAGCGGCTGGGCGGGCGGCATGCTGTCGGCCGGCCAGTGGGTCGGGGACCTTGGAGCGGTCATCGACGCGGCTCAGCTCTCCGGGCCGGTCACGCTGCTGGGCATCTCACAAGGCGCGGCGACGTGCGTGAGCTACGCCGTCCAGCACCCGGAGCGCGTGGCGCGAATGATCCTGTACGGTGGGTACGCCCGTGGCGCGTTTCTGCGCGGGACACCGGAGACCCAGCGGGCCTTTCGGGCCATGCTCGAGCTCGCGCGCGTCGCGTGGGAGAAGGACAATCCGACCTTCCGCCAGGTGTTCACCGCGCGCTTCATTCCCGGGGGAACGCACGAGCAGCTGGAATGGTTCAACGACCTGTGCCGGAAGACCACGACCGGCGCCATCGTGGCCGACCTGCTGGAGGCGCGAGCCGTCGTCGACATCACGGCCCTGCTCGGGCAGGTCCGGACACCGACGCTCGTGCTCCACGCGCGCGACGACGAGGTGATCCCGATCGAGGAAGGGCGGCGGCTGGCCAGCGCCATTCCCGGGGCCGAGTTCGTGGAGCTCGAGTCGCGCAACCACGTTCTGCTGGAGCACGAGCCCGCCTGGCAGCGGTTCCAGGACGCGGTGCTGCACTTCCTGCAGCTCGAGGCTCCCTCGGATGCCGTGTTCGCGGCCTTGTCCGCGCGCGAGCGCGAGGTGCTGGCGCTGATGGCCGACGGGTTGAGCAACACGGACATCGGCGAGCGCCTGCGGATCACAGAGAAGACGGTCCGCAATCACGCCACGAGCATCTTCGACAAGCTCGGCGTCTGGTCGCGCGCCCAGGCCATCGTCTTCGCGCGGGAGCACGGATTCACCAGCTGAGGCCGCGCGCTCCGGCGGGCATTGCCATGGCTCAGCTGGCTGAGGGCGTATAATGGAAGTCTTCGTCAATTCTGCTTTCTGAGCTCTGTGGCCGCTCCGGCCCCCAGCCCTCACCAAGGCGATTCCAGGAGGGCTCGTGAATCACGCTGCCAGTATCTGTCGTTTGCGGGAGTTGGTCGCGGCACTCGACCGCCGCGTGCCGCAACGGCATAGAGCAGGTGAAGCGGCTATCGCGGAGAGCGCCGCCAGTCTGAAGACCAGGGCCGTCGAACGCCTCGCGTTGCTGGCCGGCGAGCCGTCTGCGGGGTCCGAATAGCCTCGCGCTCGACCGGTGACCAAATCCGCATGAGGTGGAATCCCTGGCGTCGTCCGTCGGTCGTGGCCGAAAAGCCGCTGCGCGACGACCTGCTCAGCATCGAACGCCTCGAGGAACGCGCGCTGGCGCTGGCGGCCGCGTTCACGGTTGATCCCGACCCGCGCCATCGGGCACGGGACACGTTTCCGCGCTTCAACGACAACGTCCGTGTGCTGCGAGCCGCCTATCGCACGCTGGCCGACGACGTGCGCACGGGACAGTTCGTCGGGCCCGCGGCGGAGTGGCTGCTCGACAACTTCCATCTCGTCGCCGCAGAAATCTCGGACATCCGCCGCAACCTCCCGCGCACCTTCTCCAGAACGTTGCCGGCACTGGCCTCCCGCGCCCACGGCGGGCATGCCCGGGTGTACGCCATGGCTGTCGAGCTGATCCGCCATAGCGACGGCCGGCTGGATGTCCGGCAGATGGCGCAGTTCATCAACAGCTACCAAAGGGTGGCGCCGCTCACCATCGGCGAGCTCTGGGCGTGGCCCAGCATGCTGAAGCTGGCCCTCATCGAGAACCTGCGTCGCCTGGCCGACGAGCTGCTTCGCACGCGCGAGGCCCGGCGCGCCGCCGACACCTACGTCTCCACGGCGGACGACAATCGCGGCGTCGGGGTCCTGCCCTCGAGTGCCGACCCCGCCTTCATCGTCCAGGTCCTGCACCGCATCCGCGAGTACGGGCTCCGCCTCTCGCCGGTCCGGATCGCCGTGGACGACGCTCTGGCGTCACGGAACCTGACGGCGGAAGAGACCATTCGACGCGAGCACCAGCGGCAGGGCGTGGCGCAGGTTGCCGTCTCCAACACCGTCACGAGCCTCCGCCTGTGCGCGACACTGGACTGGCAAGAAGTCGTCGAGTCGGTCAGCCTCGTCGAGCAGGTGCTCCAGCGCGACCCCGCCGGCGCGTACGGACAGATGGACTTCCTGAGCCGTGATCGGCAGCGGCGGGCCGTCGAGGAGCTGGCCGAGCGCACGGGTGAGGCCCAGGTGCGGGTGGCCTTGAAAGCCGTCGAGTGCGCACGCCAGGCCGCTGCCGACGGGTCGACCTCGGACCGCGCGGCCCACGTGGGCTATCACCTGCTCGATCGCGGCCGCGCCGATCTCGAGGGCGACGTGGCCTACCGGCCGCGCTCTCTCACCCGCGCCCGCCGCTTCGTGCTCCGACACGCGCCGGCTCTCTACCTCGGCTCCATTGCCTTCCTGACGGCGGGATTGGTGGCCGCGGCCATCGCCTATGGCCGGGCCGCGGGCGCGACGCCGGTCGTGCAGGTGCTGATCGGATGCCTCACAGTGCTCCCGGCCAGTGATCTGGCCATCGCCTTCGTCCAGTTCCTCGTCACGCGCCTCGTGGGACCGACGCGGTTGCAGCGCCTCGACTTCTCGACAGGTGTGCCCGAGACGGCCCGGACCATGGTGGTCGTGCCCACGATGCTCACGAGCGCGTACGGCGTGGACGGCTTGCTCGAGCACCTCGAAGTGCTGGCCCTCGGCAACGTCGACAGCCACATCCACTTTGCGATCCTGAGCGACTTCGCGGATACCGACACCCCGGATGCGCCTGGCGACGCGGCACTCCTGGACCGCGCCTGCGCGGGCATCGACGCGCTCAACGCGAAGCACGCCCCGGCCACGGGCGACCGGTTCTTCCTCTTTCACCGCGATCGGCAGTGGAACGTGCAGGAGCAGGCCTGGATTGGCTGGGAACGGAAGCGCGGCAAGCTCGAGGAGTTCAACCGGCTGCTGCGTGGCGCCAGCGACACCAGCTTCTCCACGCAGATCGGACACCTCGAGGTCCTGCCGCTGGTGCGCTATTGCCTCACCCTGGACTCCGACACGCGGCTTCCGCGAGACGCGGCGCGGCGCCTCATCGGCGTCATGTCCCACCCGCTCAACCGGCCACGCTACGACCCTCGCCACGGCCGCGTCACTGAGGGCTACGGCATCCTCCAGCCGCGCGTCAGCGTGACCATGTCGAGCGCGGCAGGTTCGCTGTTCGCCCGCCTCTACGCCGGGCACACGGGCGTGGACCCGTACACCACCGCCATCTCCGACGTGTACCAGGATCTGTTCGGTGAGGGCATGTTCACGGGCAAGGGCCTGTACGACGTGGATGCCTTCACCGAGGCCCTCGAAGGGCGCGTGCCCGAGAACACGCTGCTGTCGCACGACCTCTTCGAAGGCCTGTACGCGCGGGTCGGCCTCGTGACCGATGTCGAGGTCGTGGACGACTACCCGTCGAGCGTGCTGGCCCATGCGCGCCGCCAGCACCGATGGGTGCGGGGGGACTGGCAGATCCTGTGGTGGCTGTTCCCGTTCGTGCCCACGCGCACCGGCATCTCACGCAACCGCCTGCCGTTGATCGCGCGCTGGAAGATCCTCGACAACCTGAGGCGCAGCCTGCTGCCGCCGGGGATCCTGCTCCTGCTGCTGCTCGGGTGGACGACGCTGCCGGGCCACCCTGGCGCCTGGACCGCGATCGCCCTGGCAGCACTGGCGTTCCCCATCCTGTCGCAGGTGATCGAGCTGCTCCGCAGCCCGAGCGACGGGCACTCGTGGAGCGTGTTCCTCCGCACACGCCTCGACGACCTGCGCCTGGCGGCCGCCCGCTTCGGCCTGCAGGTGGCGTTCATGGCCAGCGAGGCGTGGGCTCGCGCCCACGCCATCGCGATCACCCTCGTGCGACTCGTGGTGACACGCCGCCGCCTGCTGGAATGGGAGACCATGGCGGCCACCGCAGCGCGCGGCGTCGTCCTGCGCCCGTTGGGTTTCCTCCGCGGCATGATGGCGGGCCCTCTGGTCGCACTCACTGCCGCGGCGCTGGTGGCGCTGATTCGTCCGTCGGCTCTCCCGGCCGCGGCGCCCGTCCTGGCGGTGTGGCTCGTGGCTCCCTGGCTGGCCTTTGCCCTCAGCCGGCCGACGCCCAACCGGCGCGTCGCCCTCTCGCTCACCGATCGGACTTACCTGGAGATGGTCGCCAGGAAGACCTGGGCCTACTTCGAGGCCTTCGGTGGCGCGGGGGATCACTACTTGCCCCCCGACAACGTGCAGGTCCATCCCGTGGAGACCATCGCGCACCGCACGTCGCCCACGAACATCGGCCTGGGCCTGCTGGCCACGCTGGCCGCGCACGACCTGGAGTTCATCGACGAGGCCACGCTGGTCGAGCGCGCCGGGCGCACGCTCGACACGATCGAACGGCTGGAACGCTACGAGGGGCACCTGCTCAACTGGTACGACACGCGGACACTGGCGCCGCTGCTGCCCGCCTACGTGTCGACCGTGGACAGCGGCAACCTCGCGGGTGCCCTGGTGACGCTCGCGGTCGGCCTGCGCGATCGGGCGCCGAACCTGGCGGCGCGGGCGATGGCGATGTTCGACGGCATGAACTTCCGGTTCCTGTTCGATACCAGGCGCAAGCTGTTCTCGATCGGCTATCGCCTCCCGGACGCGGAGGCGCCCGGCCGCCTCGACGCCTCGTTCTACGACCTGCTGGCGTCCGAGGCCCGGCTGGCCAGCTTCCTCGCGATCGCGAAAGGCGACGTGCCGGAGATGCACTGGTTTCACCTCGGCCGCTCGATCACCAGCGTGCGCGGCCTGCCCGTGCTGCTGTCGTGGAGCGCCACGATCTTCGAGTACCTGATGCCGATGCTCGTGATGCGGACCTACCCGGACACGCTGCTCGACCAGTCGTGCCGCCTGGTGGTGCAACGGCAGATGGACTATGCGGAGGCCCGCGGCGTGCCGTGGGGCATCTCCGAGTCGGCCTACAACCTCGTCGATCGCCACGGTCAGTACCAATACAAGGCCTTCGGCATCCCCGGGCTGGGCATGACGCGCGGCCTCGGCGACGAGCTGGTCGTGGCCCCGTATGCCACGGCGCTCGCGATTGCGCTCGAACCCGCGGCCAGCACGGCCAACCTGCGCCGCCTGGCCGCGACGGGCCTGGAGGGCCAGTATGGATTCTTCGACGCCATCGACTACACCGCGCGCGGCGCGGACGCCGCGGCCGGCGACGAGCCGACGCATGGAGCGGTGATCCCGACCTACTTCGCCCACCACCAGGGCATGATCCTCGTCGCGCTCGCCAATGCCCTGCGCGACAACCGCATGATCGAGCGCTTCCATGCCGAGCCGCACGTGCAGGCGACGGAGATGCTGCTCCAGGAGCGGCTGCCCCGCGACGTCTCGACGATCGAGCCGCGCCCGCTGGCCGAGATGCGCGTGGTCACGCCCGCCGCCACCATTCCGTCCCGGAACTTCCGCACGGCGCAGACGCTGCACCCGCACACACAGTTCCTGTCCAACGGGCGCTATGTGACATCGGTGACCAATGCCGGCGGGGGCGCCAGCCTCTGGCACGGGCTGCCGGTCACAAGGTGGCGCCGGGATCCCACTCGGGACGCGGACGGCCAGTTCATCTACCTGCGCGACGTGCGGAGCGGTCTGGTCTGGTCGGCGGCGTTCCAGCCGACCCGCCACGAGCCCGACGAGTACGCGGTCTCGTTCTCGAGCGATCGAGCCACGTTCCGGAGGCGCGATGGCGAGATGTCGACCCAGCTCGACATCGCGGTCTCGGTCGAAGACGACGTGGAGGTGAGGCGTCTTACGATCCGGAACCACGGCACGCGCATCCGGGAAATCGAGGCCACCAGTTATGCGGAGATCGTGCTGACGACGGCCATCGACGACCTCGCGCACCCGGCCTTCGGCAAGCTGTTCGTGGAGACCGAACGCCTGTCAAACAGCGCGGCCCTCCTCTGCCACCGTCGTCCTCGCGCGGCCGGCGATCCGGCGCCGTGGGCGTTCCACGTCCTGGCGCTCGACGGTCGCCCGCAGGGACCGATTGAATGGGAGACGGATCGCGCCTGCTTCCTGGGCCGCGGGCGCACGCCGCGCGATCCCCAGGCGTTGGACGGCCGCGCCCTCTCGGGCAGCATCGGCGTGGTGCTGGACCCGGTCGTCAGCCTTCGTCAGCGCATCCGCCTGTCGCCCGGGGCAAGCGCCCGGCTGTCGTTCGCCACCGGCATGGCCACGGATCGCGAAACGGCGGCGGCCCTGGCGCGCAAGTACGGCGAACCCGGCGCAGCGGCCCGGGCCTTCATGCTGGCGACCACCCACGCCGAGAGCGGCTTGCGGCACCTCGGCGTGTCGGCCGAGGACGCGGTGCGGTTCGAACGCCTGGCCTCGCGGGTGCTGGGCACCGACGAGTCGTTGCGCGCCAGTGCCGCCACGATCGCCGGGAACTCACTCGGGCAGTCCGGACTCTGGCCGCACGCGATCTCCGGCGACCTGCCCATCCTGCTCGTCCGGGTGCTCGGGCACGGCGATGCGCACCTGGTCCGCCAGGTCCTCCAGGCCCAGGAGTACTGGCGGCTGAAGGGGCTGAGCGCCGACGTGGTCATCATCAACGAGCACCCCGTTGACTACATGGACGACGTGCAGGCCGAGCTGGCAGCGGTGCTCGACGCGGGACCGTGGACCGCCTGGCAGCATCGGCCCGGCGGCGCCTACCTGCTCCGGGCCGATCGCATGCAACGCGCGGAGCGCGTGCTCATCGAGGCAGAGGCGCGGGTCATCCTGCGTGGCGACCACGGCGATCTCCATGCACAGCTCGAGCGCCCGGATACCGTGCAGCCTCCGCCGCCGACGCTGGTTCCCACCACACCCTGGCGCGACGATCCCGCGCCGGCGCTCGTCCTGCCCACGGACGTGACGCTGGGCAACGGCATCGGGGGCTTCACCGATGACGGCCGCACCTATGTGATGGACCTCGAGAGCCAGACCGAGACGCCGATGCCGTGGGTGAACGTGATGGCCAACGCCGCCTTCGGCACCATCGTCACTGCCTCGGGTGCCGCGCACACCTGGTCCGGCAACAGCCGGGAGAATCGCCTCACCCCCTTTGCCAACGACCCCATCGGCGATCCCACCGCCGAGGCCATCGTCATCCGCGACGATGCCACGGGCCAGACGTGGTGGCCCACGCCGGGGCCGGCGCCACGCGCGGGCGGAAGCCGCAGCCTCGTGCGTCACTCGGCGGGGTTGACGCGGTTCACGAGAACCACGCACGGCCTTGCGCACGAGCTCGAGGTGTTCGTCGATGCGGACGATCCAGTGAAGTTCTCGGTGCTGTCCATCGCGAACGAAGGAACGACGGCGCGCGCGCTCAGCATCTTCGCGTACAACGAGTGGGCGCTCGGTCCGCCGCGCGAAGGGCATCACCGGCACGTGGTCACCGAGGTGGATGACGAGAGCGGCGCGTTGCTGGCGAGGAATGCCTACAACCAGGACTTTGCGGGGCGCGTGGCCTTTGCGTGTGCCAGCGAGCCGCCGGCATCGATCACGGGCGACCGTCGGGCGTTCATTGGACGCAATGGTGACCTCGCCACCGCGGCCGCGTTTGGCGACACGGTGCTCTCGGGCCGGACCGGCGCCGCGCTGGATCCGTGCGCGGGCCTGCAGGTGCGGTGCCTCCTGCAGCCAGGCGAGCGGCGGCAGTGGGTGTTCCTCCTGGGCGAGGGCGCCGATCGGGATCACGTCCGTCACCTCATCGCCCGGCATGGGACGGTGGGCGCCGCAACCGACGCGCGCGCGCGGGTGGAAGCCTCCTGGCAGCACACCTTGTCCGCCGTGCAGGTGCGCACGCCAGACGATTCGTTCGATGCGCTGATGAACGGGTGGCTGCTCTACCAGGCGATGAGCTGTCGGCTCTGGACGCGGGGCGGCTACTACCAGCCGGGCGGGGCCTACGGGTTCCGCGATCAACTGCAGGACGTCATGGCGTTGACCCTGGCGCGGCCCGACTTGGCGCGCGCGCATATTCTCCGCGCCGCGGGCCGGCAGTTCGTCGAGGGCGACGTGCAGCACTGGTGGCACGAGCCGTCGGGCCGCGGGCTGCGCAGCCGATGCTCCGACGACCTGCTCTGGCTGCCCCACGTGACGGCCGAGTACGTCCGCGCGACGGGGGACACCGGCATCCTCGACGTGCGGGTCCCGTTCCTCGCGGCGCCGCCCCTCGCCGACGACCAGCACGAGGCGTACGGGCTGCCCAGCGTGTCGGCCGAGGACGGTACGCTCTTCGAGCACTGTCTCCGTGCCATCGACCGCGGCACGACCTGGGGGGCGCACGGCCTGCCGCTCTTTGGCGTCGGCGACTGGAACGACGGGATGAACCGGGTTGGCGCCCGGGGACGTGGCGAGAGCACGTGGCTGGGGTTTTTCCTGTACGGCGTGCTGCTCGACTTCGCGGCGCTCTGCGAGGCGCGGGACGATGCCACCCGTGCCGCGCACTATCGGGCGGACGCCGCCCGCCTGGCGTCGCAGGTCGACCTGGCATGGGACGGCGAATGGTACCGGCGGGGGTACTACGACGACGGGTCGCCGCTGGGGTCCGCTCAGAACGACGAGTGCCGGATCGACTCGATCGCCCAGACCTGGGCCGTGCTCTCCGGCGCCGCGCCGGCGGCGCGAGCGGAGAGGGCGATGGATGCCGTGCGCACGTCGCTGGTCGCGCGAGGTTCACGGCTGATCCTGCTGCTCGATCCGCCCTTCGACCAGTCGAATCAGGATCCGGGCTACATCAAGGGCTATCCGCCGGGCGTGCGCGAGAACGGCGGTCAGTACACGCACGCGGCCGCGTGGGTGGTGATGGCGCTGGCGCGGCTGGGCAGCGGCGACGAGGTCGCGGAGCTGTTCCACATGCTCAACCCGATCAACCACACGCGCACGGGAACGGACGTCGACCGCTACAAGGCGGAACCTTACGTCGTCGCAGGGGACGTCTACTCCCGTTCGCCGCATGCCGGTCGCGGCGGCTGGAGCTGGTACACGGGTTCGGCGGCGTGGCTGTATCGAGCCGGCATCGAGAGCATGCTCGGGTTGCGGCGTCGTGGGAACACCTTCAGCATCGACCCGTGCATCCCGGCGTCCTGGCAGGACTACGAGATCGCGTGGCGCGCGGGGGACACCCCCTATCGGATCGCGGTGTCGAACCCCGACAGGCAGTGTCGCGGGGTGCTGACGGCGTCACTCGACGGAATCGCCGTGGATGCCGCGGCGATTCCGCTGGCAGACGACGGCCAGGTACACCACGTGCGGATCGTGCTCGGGCGCGCCCGATGACCCGCTTGCTCGACTTGTGCAGCATCTCCGATCCGGCCAGAGCTGTGCCACGACACGACATAACCGGCCCGGGTCGGAGCGAACGCTAGTGTGTTCAGTGCGAGACGTCGCTGCTGAGTTTGACCCGCCGGCCGGAACGGTCGATGATAGTGGCCATGGGGGCCTCGGGCCGGGATGCTCCGCCGGAACCGCCGTTGCAGGCCGACGCCGCTGATCTGGAGGCGGCGACCGTCCCGGAGCGGCCACCGCTATCGTCGTTCTCGGCCGAGCGGGGATTCACCGACGAGGGCGGTCCCTCACAACTGCCACCATGGCCGGACGAAGGCTCGGCCCTCGACGAATTCCCGGTCGGCCTCATCGCCAGCAAGGCCCCCGGCTCGCCGGCGCCCGATGTGGCGCGCCTGCCGAACAGATTGCCCGACGACGTGACGCGCTCGTCGAGGAGCCCGCGAGGCCGTCTGGCTCTCCTGACGACGGTCCTCGTTCTCGTGTTCGTTGTCGACCGTTTCGATCGCGCACCCGGGGTCGACACTCTTCCAGGGGTGCTGGAGGGCCGACCACTCGCGTCCATAGCCGGGCTGGCACCGTTCGTCGATGGCCGGGCTCCGGCGATCGCACCGACCGCGGACAGCTCATCATCGACCACCGAGGTTGTTCGACCCCCTCCGGTCGAACCGCCGGCCACGGCCAGGACTCACGCAGCGCTTCGCCAGCAGCGCGCCTCGACGCCGGTCGAGCGCTCCCTCTCCTCACGCTCCGCGAGCGACAGCGGGCCCGCACCTCGGCGAGACCTTCCCGCGGCGGCCGTCGCGGGCCGGGCCGCAGCACCCGCGGCGGACCGGCCGCTGGCGGGGCCCTCGGCCGAGATCGCTCTCGCTGGACTGGACGGACTGGCGCCAGGCCAATCGCGCGAGGAACGCGAGGAAACGGTGACGCCCGCCGACAGGAGGGCCACGGCGGGCACGGACGCGTCCACGATGAGCGACCGCCAGGAGACGGACGAGATCCTGCAGGCGGTGAAGCAATTCCAGATCGCCTACGAGCGACTGGACCCGGAGCTCACCAGGGCGGTCTGGCCCACGGTGGACGCGCGCGCCCTGGCGCGTGCGTTCGACGGCCTGCGATCCCAGCGCGTGGCGTTCGAGCGGTGCCAGGTGACCGTCGATGACGACGCCGGTCAGGCCCTGTGCTGGGGGACCATCACCTATGTTCCCCGGGTGGGCAGCCGGTTCGCGCGAACCGAATCGCGCCTGTGGATCTTCGACCTGACGAACTGGAATCGACGCTGGTTGATCGCCAACGCGGTGGCACGCTAGCTCAGCGCTCGAAGGCGTAGTCCACGCCGAACAGCACCACCGGGTTCGAGCGCAGGCCGCGGCTGGTCAACGGCACCGAGATGTTGACGTTGGCCAGCCACGTGTCGCTCACGTTCCACTTCGCCCCTGCGACGAACGCCAGAGTATTGAGGCTCTCGTTCGTGGTGACCAGGCGGACAGTATCCACGCCGCTGAGAGTGGAGTGGGGTACCCGCTCCTCGACGAGACGTCCGACATCGGTGAGGCGCCTGCCGAGCAGTTCGCCGACCAGGGTCAGCTGCGGCAACGCGCTCACCGTGACGGCGCCCCGGTAGTCAATCCCCTCCGACAGGCCCCCGACGGTCGCACCGAGGTTCCCATGGGCGGCGATGCGCCCGGCTTCGGAAGAAGCGATGAAGACCGTCCGCAAGGACGCCTTGCCCGCGCCCAGGAGGTCCTCGTCGCGCGCGGTCGGCAGCCGGATCTCTTCGATCAGCGCCAGCCCTTTGCCACGTTCATCGAGCAGGTTCACCTTGCCGCGCACGGCGATGTCTCCGAGGCCGGTCGCCTCGGCGGTCGCACGTGCCTGCAGGAACTCGCTCCCGCGGTAAGTATTCAGGCGCGAGCCTTCCATCGTCAGCCGCACGAATGGCACCGCCACTCCCACGTCGACGCGGTCGTGCAGGCCGGCGTTTCCGAACAGCGTCAGCGTCGCCGAGTTGACGGCGAGCGTGAGCGTCTCCACGTCATACGGCTGCCTCTCGTCGCGGAACTGGGTGGCCGTGGTGACGAACGAGCCGTCACGAAGACTGTAGCGGTCGAGGTGTGAGAAGCGGGCCAGCTGCGCCTGCGCGCCGACAGACACGCGGTCCGCCCCGGCGGTGAGGCTGCGCTCGGTGAAGAAGGGTCCGAAGCTCGCGCTGGCGCGCGCCACGGTCCCGAGCTCGGAATTGAAGCGATAGGTGAACCCGCCCGACGACGAGCTCAGTGGAAGCGTGGTCAGCTCGGTGAGCAGCAGCCGCGTGATGGTGTCGCGTGTGACCTCCGCAGACTGCTCGTCCCTCGTGAGGTCGCCGGTCTGGACAGCCCGCGTGGTGAGCAGAAACGACAAGGTGTCGGTGAGCGACGATTGCGCTGACGCGGGCGCCTCGGCCAGACGCAGCAGCAGGGCCACGGGCACGACGAGCCGGCGGTAACGCGAGGCGGCCATTCTCAGTCGTCGTCCAGGCGAATCTGGAGTGCCAGCACCGTGCCATCAGGCTGCAGCAGGCCCGACACGACCACCTCGGTCCGATCTCTCAGCCTCTGGCATCCGCGCTGGATCTCGGTGGCGCTGTCGGTGCGCACCGTGTAGCCGTCGAGCGTGAACGTGAGGTTGGGACATTGGCCGCTCAGCCTGGAGATCCGTCCGCGAAGCGTGATCGGCTGGGGAGGCGCGGCGGCCTGTGTCACCGTGACCGTCGCGGTAGCCACCGTGAGGGTGCCCGTTCGGGCACCACCGGCGTTGGCCGCGACAGTGTAGCGGACGCGCCCGCTCCCAGTGCCGCTGCCGTCCCTGATGGCGATCCAGGGCACGCTCGAAACGGCGGTCCATGTGCACTGCGAGTCGGAGGCCTGCACGCTGACCTCCCGGCCGCCGCCGCTCGGGCCCACCGACTCGGATGTAGGCGCCACGCTGAACGCACACACGGGCGGTGTGGGCGGAGGTGGTGGCGGCGGTGTCGGCGGCGGTGTCGGGGTCGGCGTCGGTGTCGGTGTCGGCGGCGGTGTCGGTGTCGGTGTCGGCGGCGGTGTCGGTGGCGGCGGCGGTGTCGGCGTCGGCGGCGGTGTCGGTGTCGGCGGCGGTGTCGGTGTCGGCGGCGGCGTCGGTGTCGGCGGCGGAGGTGTTGGCGGCAGAGGCGTTGGAGCCGGCACCGCGGCCTGTACCACCTGGTACGTCTGCCCGCCAATCACGACCGCGCCGCGTCGCTCGACGCCGCTGTTGGGCAGCACTCGGATCGTCACGTCGGCGGTCCCCATGCCCTCGCGGCCGGCCTCGATCTGGATCCAGCTGGCCTGGCTGGCCGCGGACCACGCGCATGAGTTGTGAGCGGTGACGGTGACTCTGAGGGTTGCGCCCTGCGCATCCACGCTGGCGCGGGAGGCGCTGAGCGCGAACGTGCACGCGGCTGCCGCCTGCGCGACCTCCACGCGCTGCTCGTTGACGACGATCGCCCCTCGTCGGACCTCGACCAGGGCATTCGGCGACGCCGTGTAGCCCAGGGTCGCCTCGCCTTGGCCGCTGACCGGCGACGCGAGCGCGATCCAATCGGATTCCGATCGCGCTTCCCAGGTGCACTCGCGGCCCACGGTGATCGACATCTGACCGTTGCCGCCAGTCGCGCCGATGGTCGGTGGCGACAGCGTGAGATCGACCGGACAACGCACCGACGTTGGCGAGGTGACGCTGGTGGACGTGGAAGTACAGGCGGCGAGCCAGAGAAGGAGGACGCCGATGGACGCGCGACCGATCGCTGGATTCATTAGCACGCCCGTCTTCCGAGCCTACCAATCGTGCGCGCAGTGGGCAATGCCCTTGTGTGGTTCAGCTCGCGGTGTTGTGGAGCGGAGCTCATGTATACGGACGTGCGCCAGCTCGACCGTCCATCGTCAATGGCCTTGGTGAGTGTTGATGGAAGTCGTGCTTCCTACATTACGCGCTCGCGCGGGCCTGGCGGTGTTCACTACAGCACAGACGGTGGCGGTCACCGTGCGGCAAGCTAACTGGTCAGGGAGCCGACATGACACACACCGCCACCCGCATTGCCGAGCTGAGGCAGATGCTCCAGGACCGTGAGCACGAGCTGCGGGCAGACCTGCAGATGCGTCTCCGGGACGGCCGCGCGGGCCGCTCCACGGAGGGAAGAGACGACCTCGAGCATATCGACACCGACAGCCTGGAGGACATTTCGTTCTCGGTGCTGCAGATGCAGGCCCAGACGGCCGACCGGATCAACGAGGCGCTCGTGAGACTCGACGGGGGCCAGTACGGCCGCTGCGTGGCGTGCGATGAGGCGATCTCGGAAAGCCGCCTGCGGGCCCTGCCCTTCGCGGCGCGCTGCCTGGCGTGCGAGTCCGGGCGTGAACGGGCGACCGGTCATGCCCAGCCGATGGGCTGGCGCAAAAGCGGGCTGGCCGTGTTCGCGACTCCCCCTGGGGCGTGACGCGCTCACGCGCGAGGCCCAGCACTCGAGCTCGACCGTACGTCAACGTTGAGCCGGGGCCTTGTTGCGTGATGACCATTCGGTCTATAAGCAATCCGTCCGGCGCTCAGCGCCTCCCTCCGCTCTCGGCGTTCGACTGTCTCCCACATCGGTGAAGGAGGAGCAGCATGAGTACGCGGCACGACGCCATCGTCGTGGGCGCGCGCTGCGCGGGCGCGCCGACGGCAATGCTCCTGGCGCGCGAGGGTCATCGCGTGCTCGTGGTGGATCGGGCCACGTTCCCGAGCGACACCGTGTCCACGCACGTCATCCAGCCCATCGGCGTCGCGGCGCTGGCCCGGTGGGGACTCCTCGACCGCCTGGCGGAGACGGGTTGTCCGCCCGTTCACACCTACACGTACGACTTCGGTCCGCTGAAGATCGAGGGACGGCCGGGTAGTGGTGACACGGCGGTCGCGTACTGCGCGCGCCGGACGATCCTGGACGAGTTGCTCGTCGCGGCCGCGGCCGAGGCCGGTGCGGAGATTCGTGAGGCCTTCATCGTCGACGACCTCGTGGTCGAGGATGGACGCGCGTGCGGCATCAAGGGCCACACGAAGGGAGGCCGCAGCGTCACCGAGCACGCCGATGTCGTGATCGGCGCCGACGGCTGGCACTCGATCGTCGCCGAGGCCGTCGGGGCCGACACCTATCGCCAGACGCCACCGCTGCTGGCCGCCTACTACAGCTACTGGAGCGGCCTGCCCATCGAAGGTCGGTTCGAGATCTACATCCGCCCGGGCCGCGGCTTTGCCGCGGCCCCCACCCACGACGGCCTGACCGTGGTCATCGGGGGATGGCCGCACGCGGAGTTCGAGGCGAACAAGAGCGACGTCGAGGGGAACTTCGACAGGATGCTGGACCTCGCACCCGAGTTCGCGGAACGGGTACGCGGTGCGGAGCGTGAAACGCGGTTTGCCGGGGCGATCCTTCCAGGGTACTTTCGCAAGCCGTATGGCCCTGGATGGGTGCTCGTTGGGGATGCGGGCTACCTGAAGGACTCGATCACGGCGCAGGGCATCGTAGATGCCTTCCGGGACGCCGAGCGGTGCGCGACGGCGCTCCACGAAGTGTTCAGCGGCGCCCGTGCCTTCGAGGACGCCATGGCAGACTACCATCGCGACCGGGACAGGCACGTGCTGCCGATGTACGAGCTCACCTGCCAGCTTGCGACGCTGGCGCCTCCTCCACCGGACATACAGCGGTTGCTCACCGCGATGCAGGGCGATCAGGCCGCACAGGACGGGTTCGTGCAGGCCAACGCCGGAACCATCTCCCCGGCGGCGTTCTTCTCGCCCGATAACATCGGCGCGATCCTTTCGAAGTTGCGCCAATAACGCTGATGCGTCCCCCGCGCAACGCCAGTCGTGCGGGAGCGCCACCAGCGGATCCATCCGCGCCGCGCGCCGCGCGGACCCCGATCTCGCACGATCGCCCCGACACCGCGAAGGCGACGACCGCATAGAGCCCGATGCCGGCCAGTCCCGCCGATCGTGAAACGGAGGACTTCATGCGAAAACTGATTGTGTCCGAGTTCGTGTCATTGGATGGCGTCATACAGGCGCCTGGCGGTAAGGACGAGGATCGGGATGGCGGCTTCGAGCACGGCGGCTGGACCATGCCGTACTGGCACGACGACATCGGCCAGAGCTTCGTCGCCCTCATGCAGGACGTCGATGCCCTGCTGCTCGGCCGGCGCACGTACGTTACTCACGGAGAGGCGTTCGAGCCGATGCCGCCAGGCGATCCGTTCGGCGACCTCATGAACGCACCCCGGAAGCACGTCGTGTCCCGGACGCTGGAGACACCGATCTGGCGCGACACGACGATCATCCGCGACAACGTGGTGGAGGCGGTGCGGGCGCTGAAGGCCCAGCCTGGCGGAACCATCCTGACGGATGGCAGCAGCCAGCTCGTGCCGACGCTGCTGGCGCACGACCTGGTGGACGGGCTCCACCTGCTGCTCTACCCGCTGACGCTCGGCCGCGGCAAGCGCATCTGGCCCGACAACTCACGGACGGGGTTCACGCTGCAGTCCGCCACTCCGTACCCGACCGGCGTCGTCGGCCTGGACTACGTGCGCCAGCGGTGACTGCCGCCCTCAGTGCGATGAGTCGAGCAGGCGCCCGCAGCTCCAATGCCTCGTCAGGGGTCGCGGCCGTGTGGATGAGCGATCCGCCCACGGCGCCCCAGAAATCGGCCGTCCCGCGTGGCAGTTCGAGCAAGATGACGTGATGGCGCTTCTTGATGGCGAGCGCGGTTTCGCCGGCCGTGCCTGGGCTCATCCCGCACACGAAGACGATGTGGCTGGTCAGGACGTTGACGACGTTGCGGGCCTCGCCCATGCCCGTCACGATCCGGCTGTCGGCGGCCGCGGAGTCGGGCTCATCCGTCTCGTGAGGCAGGACGCCGATGGTGAGGCCGCCGGCACGCTTCGCGCCGGCGAGCGCCGATTCCATCACGCCCACGGGCCGCCCTCCGATGAGTACCACCCATCCGCGTCCCGCGACGAGCTCGCCGAGGCGATCGGCCAGCGCGCACTCGGCAGCGGTATCGGTTTCGCCGGGGCCCATGACCCCGGCCACGATGCGAGCCATGCGGAAGACGATAGCGCGGTGCGGCAGTGCGTGGCCGTGCCGATTCCGTCCGGCGGGTCGCCCCATCCGTCGGATGCGAAGCCTCCGCGGACCGTGCCGCAGAAAGGCAAAGAGGCCGTCGGGAGGCCGACGGCCTCTTCACCGAACTTGGTTGCGGGGGCTCGCAGCCGCCGCCTTCGCGGACTGTGGAATGGTGCGGCGTGACTTTCCGTGACAGCGGATTCAGTCCCATTCGTAGGGGCGCGGCTTCGAACTCAACAAGTCTGTCGAGGGCTCTGCCGGCCTCACTCTCTGGGCGCCCGCGAAGATCTACCTTCATTGCACGCAACAGCTCGCGACCCTCGGGTCGACGGGAAACACGCTTCAGAATCTTCTTCCCCATCCCACAGGCCTCGCCAATCATGAGCAGGTCGCCAGGAGGCCAATCAGATTCTGCGAATGAGGCGACGAGCTCCTGACGGAGGGTCTTTGCCCGGTGGCGAGGAAAGCAGCTGAACCTCGACGAGCTCCGTCGGGTCGCTACCCGGCGGCGGGTGCAGCGCGTCATGCGGCCGGACCTGGAGATGCTGCTGTCGGGGGGGCGCGTAGCTTTGACGCCGGTCCAATATATAACTCTTGACGCATAATTCATTGCGTGGCATATTCAGCCATGGCTTGGCAGGTTGAGGGAACCGACGAGTTCGCCGGGTGGTTCCTCGACCTGAACGAAAACGAACAGGTGGACGTCGGCCGGGTCGTCGAGCTCCTGGTCGAGCACGGTCCGGCGCTGCCCTTCCCGTTCTCCTCGGGGATTTCCGGGTCGCGTCATCGACACATGCGCGAACTCCGGATTCAGCATCGCGGCCGACCATACCGTGTGCTCTACGCGTTCGACCCACGGAGAGCCGCCATCCTGCTCCTTGGCGGGGACAAGACCGGGAACAACCGCTGGTACGACGAGAACATCCCGGTCGCCGACGACCGATACGACGACTACCTGCGCGAGCTGAAGAAGGAAGGGTTGATATGAAGCGCCACACGTGGGCCGACATCAAGTCGCGAGTGAAGCCGGGGACCCGCGCACAGATCGAAGCCGAGGCCCGTCGCCTGTCCGAAGAGCTTCATCTGTCGCAGCTCCGAAAGGCACGTGGGTTGACGCAGGAAGCCATGGCCGAACTGCTCGGCGTCAGCCAGGCCGAGGTGTCGAAGATGGAGCGGCGGAGCGAGCTGTACATCGGCACGCTGAAGAAGTTCATCGAGGCGATGGACGGCGAACTGGTGTTGGCCGCGCGGTTTGCCGACGGGGTCGAAGTGCCGATCAAGTTGGCCGAGACGGAAGACGCCGCATAGCGGTCTTCCCTGCCGCACCGCCGCGTGCTTCGCGGCCTCGATTCAGTCACCGGGGGGATGAGGGCCGGGATGAGGACGCAGGGAAGTGTCATCCCCCTTGGGTCACACCGATTTCGCCCGAAGCCACCAGACTTGCCTTTGCCCATCCAAGCGTCGCTGGCGACGCCTTGTCGTTGAGCGCATTGACTATACGCGCGCTCCAACGTCAGCGATCGAGCCGCTGCGAACACCGCGCCCGATCGGAACGCGAACCGGCGTCAGTTCCGTATGTGAACCACCGTGAGATCGCGATCATGGTCCACAGGCGCTTCTCGCATCGAACCTTGCTCCTTTCCGAGCCGCACCGCACGGCGGTGAACGCCGCGTGTGGCCCGCGCGATTCGATTGTCGGGATCGCTCCCGTACCGTCAAGGCGCTCAGCGTTGCTTCGCCCGCGCGGCGCGCGGCTGACGGCCTTGACGGCCCGCTCGCGATCCCGTGATGGGCAACTGCCGCCGGCCAGGGATGCTGCCGAGCTTCTCAAACGAATTGACGACGACCAGCGACGGCGTTACGCTCGATTCGTTCGACCGGTTGCTCCACGCAGCCGCTTCGCGTCGCCCGGCGCGAAGCTGATTCGGTTCATCGGCCGCAGGCCACGAACCAGTCTCCCTCTTCTCCCTTCGTTTCCCTGGTTGCCAACCCGCGCGGTGCCACACCCGCGAAGAGGCCAATCCGAATCGCGACGCCCGGCGACCTCACGTCGCCGCACTCCGCGCCAATTGCGCAATCGACGTCGTGGCGCGAGTCGCGCTGGATGTCGGTCGCTTTCCACTTGCTGCACCGTTGCGCATCGCCGCCCTGCGTCGATGCCCGGCCGTCGTTCAGGAGTCGCACGCAGTGCTGCCCGCCGCAACCGATCCACGCGTGCGGAGATCGCGGTCGATCTCCGAGTTGGGCAGGCGTATCATGGCCGAGAGACGACGAGCACGACTCGAACGACGGCAGCGGGAACGCGAGCGGCAACGCGCGTTCCGCGACGCCGACTGCTCCGGCCCCACCGATTCACGACTCCGGCAGCTCGTTCGCGCTATCGCCCGTAAGGCCGCGCGCGAACTATTCGACGCGCAGCGACGGCAGAATTC
>Ga0105106_10000303_pt1 | contig 34841 bp, 28 predicted proteins | sample PPLLaktember2015_5_FD_79109 | JGI IMG/M metagenome (GOLD analysis project Ga0105106, IMG submission 79109) | Freshwater sediment microbial communities from Prairie Pothole Lake near Jamestown, North Dakota, USA - PPLs Lake P8 Core (1) Depth... | ecosystem: Environmental > Aquatic > Freshwater >... | reverse complement strand
TGCCCAGAAATGTGATCATCAGCAAGGCGACCAGCACCAGGCTCTGACCTCTCTGATTGCCCCTCAGCAGAATTTTCATATTCATTTCCCTCATTGTTCAATTCGCATGGTAGCCTGGCTTTGCAAGGTGATCATGCCAGAGCCATACCGAATCAATTGGAGGATGGGGGTGGCAGGAGTGAATTGGTATTGCAATGTCACCCGTACGACACTGGTAGTCGGGTAGGTAAGGCTGAAGCTCAAGAGATTCTGGTTCAAGCCGGCGGTCAGTCTGCGTGTGGCTGCCTCAATTTGCGAATAATGGGTAGGGTGGATGGCTCCGTACCGGGCGCCTTCACGGGCGGCGTTATGCAAAGAGCTGTAGGTGTAGGCGACCCGTCCCAGGTCTACGATGACCAGAACGAAAACCATCAAAATTCCCAGGGTGAGGGCAAACTCCACCAAACTTTGTCCTTGGTTATGTTTTCGGTAAGAAACCTTCATGGCACCATCATCTCCGTAGAGCGGGTAAGACTGATCGGACTGGGCAGCACCCACCCTGTAATCGGGAAGAAATTATAAGAAGTTGTAACCCGCACGGGAAACCCGGGATCACAACCTTGAAAAGTATCCATATCTCTGCAATAGGTAACGGCAACGTCGCTTGAAGACAGAGCGATCATGCTTCCCTGGGCCTCTTGGAGAGCTGCCTGAATGGTGCAGCAAAAAGCCGTGCTGCACGTGCTACCCCCATTGCAATCCTTGGAGACGGCAGCGTTATCCGCCGGGAAAATGGTCAGATAGCGGGCGCCTTCACGCGAGACATTGGTTAGAGTAATCACCGCAAAAAAGGCCCGGCCCAAATCTAGCACTCCCACAACGATGATAAGCAGTAAAAAGATCACCAGGCTGAGCTCCACCAAACCCTGCCCTGGTTCGCTCCATCGTTGGCGAGTTGTGACCTGCCGAATTCGAAACAACATCCGTGTGCTGTGCTCCTATGCGAGACTATTCTGGCGCACCTTCACCAGTTCATTAAAACTATTTTGGAAGGCAGTGATCAGCAGCGCATCGAACATCTCACCCTGTGATTCAACGATCAGGTCATGCGCCTCGTCAATAGTTACTTCGCTTTTATAGTTGCGCTTGGTGGTCAAAGCGTCGAAAATATCAGCTAATCCGCAAATGCGTCCACTTAGAGGTATTTGCTCACCTTTCAACCCGCGCGGGTAGCCTGCCCCATTCCATCGCTCGTGGTGTGTCAGGGCAATGATCTCGGCGGCTTGCAGAATTATGGAGGGCGATCCCCGCAGCATATCGGCGCCAACGATGGGATGTCGTTGGATCATTTCCCATTCAGCGCTGGTCAATTCACCGGTCTTCAGGTAAACCTCCGGTGGAATGACGATCTCACCGATATCGTGCAATTGGCTGGCGTAGGAGATGATCTCTACATCTTGCATCGGTAACCCTAAACTGCGCGCCAGCGCAAAGCAATAACCGCGTATCCGTTCGATGTGACTCTTTACGTTGGTTTTTCGGGCCTCCCCCAAACAAGCCATTCTGTAGATGGTGTCCAGCAGAGCCCGATCAGCGACTTCAGAAGTGAGAATTGCCATATTTGAACTACCTTAATATGAGTTGGCCTGGATACAACGATGAATGGATATGTGGGACCTCTCAAGTTGAGAATTAAAATTGGGTGTTTTTCTCATCGATTTGTCTCAGCATTAACCGAGGCATATATCCACCAAGGTTTATTCCACCCTTCCATATTTTAAAGTTTCTGCAATGGAATTGCAACACGCCAGTTAGGTATTTTATATACTTCAAATAGGGTAAGGAACTACATAGGTCCATCTCGCTTCATGATCTCACCACCAGTGAACCGCCAGGTCCGTAAATCTTTACCGGATCGATGTAGCGCTCGTTAATCCAACGGGGGCCGGCATTCAAGGGCATATGGGTGTTGTGCTGGAAATCAGCATCCCAGGTGGCTCCATAGGCAACAGCGTAATGCAGGAGTGAATCAAGATAGGCTTTAGGCGCTTCGGCCTGCCCGACTCGATACCCCTGCGGGTAAGTCTGCCCGTTCTGCAAGTCACCCACCTGGCTCAGACCGCCGAAGATGGTCAAAATCTGAGCGCCATCCGGCTGGAAATGGCGGAAAATGGCAGTACTGCCAGGCAGGCATTCATCCCCTTTGCCAGTAAAAAGGCAGATGCCATCCGCTGGAAGTTGGGCGATCGCAGGAAGTGTTCTTTGCCTGTGGGCACCTTGCTTGAATTGGTAAATGTCCACACCGCTGTGATTTTCGGGCTGGAGGAAGGCGCGTTCGATGCGCAAATCGGTGCTGAGTATTGGGGGGACAAGCGTATCGAAAGGCTTTAGATCCAGCTTAGAACTGCTAAGATGCCTCCAAATAAACCAATATTTACTATTCGCTTCCCATTCGTATACGTCAAGCTTCGAGCCTACCAGGACCAGGTAATCGCGCACAAAATTAAAGTACCGTTCCACCACGGAACGCAGGTCCAGGGTGTTGCATGCAAATGGGCCGAAGACCAATTGCAACATGTCCCATTCACCTTCCAGCAGCGATTTGACGGCGATCAATATGCGGATGAGCGCTGTGAACTTCTTGCCAGGATCGGCTTTACCCAATTGGATCTCATTATGCCCAAAAATATCGGTAGCGAAAATATGGTAACGCTTCATGATTGCCCACACCAAACCTATGACGTTGGCAATTTGTTGGGAGGAAGGTGCATGTTCAGCGTGTTCGAAATCGAATCCACAATTTTCAATGGCAATCGTGCGGTAATTGGGATCGGATTGCGGACCGTCAAAGAAATCCTGCAATATTGTATAAGGACCCAAACCCTGGTTCGAAAGGGTGTAAAGCGCTCGGACGAAATACTGCTTTTGGTTCTTATGGGCGAGATGATCGAGTGGCATCAGATGCGATGCCAGAAATGGGGTGCCGTCGGAATCAGGCACCTGGGTTTGAAGGATGCTGATTTCACTCTTCTGAGGGTCCGAGTTGATGTCGACCGGCTGGTTTCCGACCAGGAAATGGGCGCTGGTGCGCGTGATGTAGTCATCCACTGTCCGGAGGCTGTCAAACCCGCGCAAATAGCCGCGAAGGGAGCGATCGAAGTTTTCCCGGTCACCGTACCAATGCAGGACAATCCCCCAGCGTAAGCGGCGATCGAGGCGATCACGCGGGCTGCTTCTTTCTTTATTCCATTGGGTCTGCGCTGTGGGGATCCGACCTGCCAGGTAATTATCGGAGCCTTCCAGCGCCAGATAACCATCCATGCCTATGATCAGACGCGGCACCAGAGAGAGGATCTCCCGGGTTTTTGCCGGCAGGGTATAGAAATCCAGCAGGGGCCAATCGTCGGATTCCCAAATGGATGTAAAGCTAACCGGCAGAGCAATGCCAGCCGCACAAACGCTGAGGGTTTTCAGGAATTCTCTGCGTGAAATTCCATTGGACAACCGGGTTTTCACCATGAAAGATTTCCGCCTGATAACCCTATCTTATTGCCACCGCTTTAGAATAACAACCCGCCTGGGAGGTATTTCCACTACCTCAATCGGAGTACAGCCAGAGGAGCAGGTTGTTACCCAAGTATTCGTCCGAAAAATAAAAGGAGTCGGGGCTGCCTCTTGCACACAGGCACGCATGGCATTACAATCTTTGCACGATGAGCATCGAGGAAGCTTACCAAAAGACCCTGGATTACCTGTACAGCTTTGTGGATTTTAGCCTGTCGCGCTCGCTGCGCTACACCCCAGAGCAGTTCGACCTCGGCCGGATGCGCCAATTCGTTGCCAATTTAGGGCAACCCCAACAGGCGTACCCATCCATTCACATTGCCGGGACGAAAGGCAAAGGCTCCGTGGCAGCATTGTGCGCCAGCGCCCTGCAGGCTGGCGGTTACCGCTGTGGGATGTACACCTCGCCGCACTTGCACGATTACGCCGAGCGCATCCAAATCGACGGGCTACCCATACAGCACCAGGCTCTGGTGGAATTGGTGGATGAGCTGCGTCCAGCGATCGAGGCGGTTTCAGGTATAACCACTTTCGAGATCACCACGGCTCTGGCTTTTGTCTACTTCGCCCGGCAAAAAGTGGATGTAGCCGTGATTGAGGTGGGGTTGGGGGGACGATTGGACGCGACGAATGTGATCACCCCCACGCTGACAGTCATCACTTCGCTGTCTTTCGACCACACACACCTTTTGGGTAACACCCTGGCAGAGATAGCCGCTGAAAAAGCCGGCATCGTGAAACCTGGCGTTCCCATCGTGCTGGCTCCGCAACAAGATGAAGCACGCGCGACAGTGGAGCGTATTGCTCAAGAGCGCGGCGCGCCGCTGGTTCAGGTAGGGCGTGATCTGCACTTTGCGCCCGGGATCCAGTCCCAGGATGAGCAAAGGCTACAGGTGTGGGGGAGCATGGGTACAAATCACGATCCAGCGGGAGTTGTGGAATTGTCCATCTCCCTCTTGGGTCGCCACCAGGTGGAGAATGCCGCTACAGCGTATGCGGCTTTAGACACTTTTCGCAGCTTGTCTCTGCCACTGAGCGATCCAGCCATTCAGCGGGGTTTTGCCCAGGCGAAATGGCCCGGGCGTTTTGAGATCCTATCGCGCCAACCGTTGGTCTTGGTCGATTCGGCGCATAACCGCGATTCGGCATTGAAATTGGGCCAGGCGCTGGATGATTACTTCCCTGGAACGGGGATCGTTCTGATCTTTGGAGCTTCTGAGGACAAAGACATCGAAGGCATGTTCGCTGAATTATTGCCGAAGATTCAGCAACTCATCCTCACCAAATCATTCCACCCACGCGCGGCTGATTTGGAACGCCTGGTTGAAATGGCTGGCAAGTATGGCAGACCCGTGCAGGTGGTGCCAGAGGTGGTAGATGCCCTGGAGGCGGCTTTGGGCTGCGCGGGCGAGAAGGAATTGGTATTGGCAACGGGGAGCATTTTTATCGTTGCCGGGGTGCGCGAGGCCTGGTTGAGGAGACAACATGAGAAACAATGATTGGTACATGCGAGAAGATGATGATGAATTTGGAGAGGCTCTGCACCGTCGCACGGAGGAATTGTATAGTGTCCCCGATGCCACCCCGGATGAAGACGGTCTGATCGAATGCCCGGTTCTGCCTTTGCGGGACCTGGTGGTTTTTCCACGCATGGTCTCACCCATCTTTGTGGGGCGAGAGACCTCGCTGCTGGCAATTGAAGATGCCCAACTGAACGATCAGACGGTCATTGCTCTGACCCAGCGCGATGCTGAGGTAGACGAACCCGGTCCACAGGATTTCTTGCTGGTTGGGGTTGAAATGGCAGTGGGGCGCATGTTGAGCATGCCCGATGATTCCAGCTCGGCACTGGTGCAGGGGCGCCGGCGGGTAGAGGTGGTGGAATTTATCCAGGTGGAGCCTTTCATTAAAGTCCGCGCCCGCCCGGTTTACGAAACGATGGAAGTGGATCGTCAGACGGACGCTACGATGCGCACAGCATTGGAATTATTTCAGAAATGCGTCAATTTGGATCGCAGCCTGCCTGAAGAGGCCTACCTGTATGCCCTTAACCTGGAGGAGCCTGGCTGGCTGGCAGATATGATCGTCACTGCGATTGCCCCGCCGCTGGAAGAGCGCCAGGAGATGCTGGTGGCGGTCGATCCCATGGATCGCTTACGGCGGGTGATCCATATGCTGGCGCGCGAAGCCGATGTGCTGGAGTTAGAGGATCAAATTCACACCCGCGCTCAAAGCGAAGTGGACCGCTCACAGCGCGAGTTCTACCTGCGCGAGCAGATGAAAGCCATCCAAACTGAACTGGGGGAAGGGGATATGTGGTCGCGCGAGCTGCAAGAGCTACACACGCGCATCGAATCAGCCAGTTTGCCTGAAGAGGTGCAGGTGCGGGCGCTCAAAGAAATGGAACGGCTGGGCCAGATGCCGCCGATGTCTCCCGAGGTGGGGATTATCCGCACCTACCTGGAGTGGATCCTGGAATTACCCTGGATTCAAACGACGGATGATAATCTGGATGTCAGCCATGCGGCAGAGGTGCTGGAGCGCGATCACTTTGGGTTGCCGCGCGCCAAGGAGCGCGTGCTGGAATATATCGCTGTGCGCAGCCTGAAACCAAAGCGCTTGCGCCAGCCGATCTTGTGCTTTATCGGCCCTCCTGGGACGGGCAAAACCTCTTTGGGGCGCTCGATTGCCGAAGCCCTGGGGCGTAAGTTTGTGCGTTTATCGTTGGGCGGCGTGCGGGATGAAGCCGAGATCCGCGGGCACCGGCGAACGTATATAGGCGCGCTGCCCGGACGGATCTTGCAAACCATGCGGCGCTCCGGCACCATCAATCCGCTGTTTATGCTGGATGAAATTGATAAACTGGGCCAGGATTTTCGCGGCGACCCGGCGGCTGCCATGCTGGAAGTACTGGATCCCGAGCAAAACCACGCTTTTTCGGACCATTACCTGGAGCTGCCCTATGATCTTTCGCGGGTGATGTTCATCACGACCGCCAATAATGCCAGCACCATCCCGGCGGCGTTGTTGGACCGCATGGAATTGATCGATTTTCCAGGCTATATCGAAGAAGAAAAATTGCAGATTGCCATGCGCTTTTTACTGCCGCGCCAGCTTGAAGAGAACGGATTGGAAGAACATGAAGTGCGCCTGACGGAAAAAGCCCTCCAGCGCGCCATTCGCGAGTATACCTATGAAGCGGGGGTGCGTAATCTGGAGCGTGAGATTGGACGTATTTGCCGAAAAATCGCCCGCATGAAGGCAGAAGGGCGGCGCTATCCCAACATGGTCGGGGCAGCCGCTGTCGAACGCTTTTTGGGCCCACCGCAGTTCTTCAACATGGAAGCGGAATTACAGAACGAAGTAGGGGTCGCGACTGCGGTGGCGTGGACCGAGACCGGCGGAGAAATTATGCCGGTAGAGGTATTGCTTTTGGACGGCAAGGGTAACTTGCAAATTACCGGACAGATTGGCAATGTGATGCAGGAATCTGCCCAGGCAGCGCTTTCCTATTTAAAATCCCGCACGGATACTTTCGATATCGATCGAGACCTGTATGACCAGGTGGATATTCACATCCATATCCCTGAAGGCGCTATCCCGAAAGATGGACCCAGCGCTGGAATTACGATTGCCACCGCTTTGGTCTCTGCCTTCACGGGTCGTGAAGTGTACCGGGAAGTGGGCATGACGGGGGAGATTACCTTGCGCGGGCGCGTGCTGCCGGTTGGAGGGGTGCGTGAGAAGGTGCTGGCAGCTTATCGGGCTGGTCTGCGCACCGTGATCATGCCCAAACGGAATATGAAGGATTTGATCGATGTCCCCAAGCGCGCCCGATCAGAAATGAAGATCGTACCGGTGGAGCACATGGACCAGGTGTTGGAGATCGCTCTGGCCCCCGCAGCGCCCAAGATCAAAGCGAAACGGATGGCGCGCAGCAAAGCCGCAAAAGAGGGTGATGAGCAGGAAATCGTGAGTATCCCGGTTGAAAATAATGTTGAGAAATTGCGATCAAGGCCGACGCAAACACCGGATATCCGCCCGCCAGCTTAGATGAGTGATCAGGGGTGTTTGCGCTAACACCCGGCGATGACTGATTCCCCGATCCGCAGGGGGAAAACCGACTTGACGAGCGACCATCTCGATCCAATGCAAATCAAAGCCCTGGTCCAGGGCAGCATGCGGGCAGACCTGCACTGGTTCCCTGAAGATGTGCCCCCAGGGCGGCTGGCAGCCGTGCTGGTGGGTATGGCGAACAGCAGCGGCGGTACGATATTGCTGGGGGTGGCGCCGCGCTCCGGTCACATCCAGGGGGTCATCAATCCCTCCGAAGCGCTGGACAGGGTGTTTCAGGCTGCGCTGCTGGCAGAGCCACCCCTGGTGCTGCCCATCCCGCGACTGGCGCCTGTGGAGTCGGCGAGTATCCTGGTGGTGAGCGTTCCCCCGGGTTTGCCGAATGTGTATGCCTTGCAGGGGCGTTACCTGGGCCGAGACGGGACTCAGAGCAATCCATTATCCGCCCGGCGCTTGCGCCAATTGCTGGTGGAGCGCGGGGTGTTGCATTTCGAATCGCAGACACCGCCGGGGGCCAGCTTCGATGATCTGGACCCGGAGCAGGTGGGAGCTTACCTGCAGGCGCTCAATCTCACGGCGCAGATTCCAGCAGAAGAGACACTGTTGCGGCGTGGTTGCCTGGTGCGTTCTCCGGATGGTCTCCAACCGACCCACGCGGCCTTGCTGCTTTTCGGCAAATATCCACAACAATGGCTGCCCAGCGCTACAATCCTGGCAGCGCGCTTTGCCGGACCGACGTTTAGCGATCACTTTATCAAGCAAGAACTACGCGGCACGCTGCCCCAGCAATTGCGCCAGGCAGAGGTCTTCTTGCACGAGAACATGCGCCAGGTGGTCCGCCTGGTCGGGCTGGCGCGCCAGGAGACCAGTGAATGGCCTTTCGAGGCGGTGCGTGAGCTGCTGGTGAATGCAGTGGCGCACCGCGATTACAATCAACAAGGGGATACGATTCATCTGAACGTTTTTTCGGATCGCCTGGAGGTGCATTCACCGGGTGGTCTGCCCGGGCCTGTTACGCTGCAAAATTTGCTGGTGGCGCGCTTTTCTCGCAACGCGGTGGTCACTCAGGTGCTCTCTGACCTGGGATTTGTGGAGCGCCTGGGATATGGGCTGGATCGTGTGGTGGCAGTGATGCGCCAGGCTGGACTGCGCCCGCCGCGTTTTGAGGACGTGGCGGGATCGTTTCGCGTGACGCTGTACGCCGAATCGCCTGTATCCGCAGTACAGCAGGATCTCTCGGCTTATCGCGACTTAGAGTTGAATCCTCGACAGGAGGCTGCCCTGGGTTTCCTGGCACGCAATCGCCGGATTACCAACAGCGATTATCAGGAATTGTGCGCCGAGGTGCATCCGGAGACCTTGCGCCGCGACCTGGCAGACCTGGTCGCACGCGGAGTGTTGATTAAAGTTGGGGATAAGCGCGCAACGTACTATATTCTGAAATAATCTCGGCGTATTCCTGGTCTTTGGCTCGTCATGGCACGGTGATGTGGTAAATGCCGCCATTCAAGGAAATCAGGTACAGCTCGCCGGATTCATCTTCCGCAAAGCTAGAGATCCGATGGATCGTGTCGGTGAATTCGTGCACGGCCCAATCAGCCCCATCCGGCTGCAAGCCCCATAATCTACCGGTACAATAATCGCCAAAGAAGTAAATACCCTGCATCTGAGGGAAGGCATCGCCACGATAAACGTTGCCGGCGGTCACCGAACAATCCCCATCGGCGTGTGAGTAGACATGGATGGGCCAGTTCATACCGGCAGGATCGCAACCCGCCGAAAAACACACCAACCCTTCCCAAAAATCCCAGCCGTAATTCTCGCCTCCAACGCTGCTGGCGGGTTGAAAGTCCAGCTCTTCCCAATCGCCCTGTCCCACATCGCCGAGGTAAAGGTCGTGTGTGGTCCGATCAAAAGCAAAGCGCCAGGGATTCCGCAGACCCAGAGCCCAAATTTCAGGCAGGTAGCCGGGTGTTTGGACGAAAGGATTATCCTCGGGGATGCGATAAAACTGGGGATTGGCGCCGTTTTGAAGCGCTAAAGGCAGGTAGAGGCGATGGTCTAAACCCGGCGCTGTTGCGCGGATCATTTCCACATCGATGCGCAACAGCTTTCCAAGCAAAACAGCGGGGTTCTGAGCATTCTCCAGCGGGTCGCCGCCGCCTCCGCCATCCCCGGTGCCGATATACAGGTAGCCATCGGCGCCAAAAGCCAGCTGACCACCATTATGGTTGGCTTGCCCCGGGTGTTCGAACAAAATGATGCGCTTTTCACTGCCCGGATCCGCCTGGTCGGGATCAGCGCTCACCTCGAACCGTGACACCTGGTTATTTCCATCCATATTGGTGTAGTAGACATAGAAATGATGGCGGGTATCCCCAAATCCCGGTGGAAAGGCAACGCTAAGCAAACCTTCCTCTGAACCCCCGGTGCTGTCTGGGGATCGTACACGCCCGTGAATATCCAAAAAAGGCGGCGCCTGCAAGCCATTCTGCAGAATGCGGATATACCCGCCTTGCTCGACCACGAACAAACGCCCACTGCCATCACCCGCAGAGGCCATGTGGACGGGGGAGGAATACCCGCTCTGCACGCTCTGCAAAGCAATTGTGGGCCACGTAACGACAGGTTGTTCGGCTGCAGGAACCGGTATCGCCGGCGAGACCGCCAGTGTAAAGGTTAAGGAAACGATGAAAATCAGAAGTGGTGTAACCGGTAATTTTTTGGACATGGATGCACTCCATTCTGCGTATTTTCAGACAGACCCTAAAGCTGCGAGACCATATCGTAAAGCCGCGGCGCCTGCTCCGCGATGACATAAGCCTCCGAGCGGTGTTTGAATTTATCTCCCACGCCGCCGTATTCGAACGCCAAAAGCCAGGGGTGGGGCCAATCGCCGCCGCGCACGCGCTCCAGCACCCATTCCAAAACGGGCCAGTCTTCTGGCAATACCGGCAAGTGGTCCTGCAGTCGTTCTCCCAGGCGGTGCAAGCCGGTGAAGTGCAGCTCGCGCAAATGGCTGACAGGCAAGGAGAGCATGTATTCCAATGGGTCCAGACCCAGGTGGTGGGCGGCGATGCGGGCGTGCGAGATATCCAGGAGCAGACCGCAGCCGGTCTCTTTGACAATCCGCTGGATTACCTGCGGTTCGACGGCAGGACGCAGCACCTCTCCTCGCGGGCCTCGGTAGGGAACATTTTCCACAATCACCCGCTGCGCGCCAAAATGCTCCACAACTGCGGTAACGTCCACCAGCATGGCGTTCACGACATGCTCGAACTGTTCGGGATCGGGCACATCAGCAGGCATATAAGGATAATCTTTCACTTCTGGAACCAGGTGTAAATTTACGTAGGGGGTGCCCGTTTGCGCCAGGAGGTTTTCCACAGGCGTCCAATCCGTGTGGTTCAGACGGCCCAGGCGCGCCTTCAAATTGAAATGCACAGCCGCAGACAGATGGGCGCAGGCCTCGGCAACCAGCCAGGGCCAGTCAGGCACCTTGAAGCGGTCAAGGCGAATGCGTTCCGCAGACAGCAGACTGGCTGCCTCGTGGGAGTAGTTGATGGCAAATTCCATGGTGGGTTCGTTTAGTGAAATGTGTCTGAGGCTTCTTCGTAACGGATGTGGTGTAGCCATTGTGCCTGGTGCGGGTCTGCAACCAGAATACAGGGCATGGTCTGGCTTTTCCAGAACGAGAAGGGTTCGATATTGAGACGACGCCAGGCCCATAGGGCCATGACCGTGCCATGTGAGACGATGACCAGATTTTTATCGCCAGCAGCCTGGAGGCAAGAGTCTACCACAGCAGAGTAGCGGACGAAAGCCTGGTCGGCGGTCTCCTCACCAAACACTAATTCTGAGGGATGGGCAAAGAGCGCAGCCACTTGAGCGGTGAAGAGATCCCGACCGGAAAAAGGAACGCGCTCTCGTAATTGCTCGTGCAACCCGGCGGCAGTTTCAAAGGGTAAATTGTAATGCTGGGCGATGAGCGCGGCAGTCTGCAGGGCTTTGGGCTCCTGGCTGGAGCAGATGCGCGCCGGCAGGTAAGGCGCAATTTGGTCCGCCAGACCCAGGCAGCGCCGGCGACCCTCGGCTGAAAGCTGCCAGGAAGAGGCCGGGATAGCGGGGTCGATCTCAGGCAGGGAATGCCTGACCAGGAGCAAATTATGGACAGGCATTTTGGAGATGCTGCTCGAAGGTCTCGGCAAAGGCATGCTTGCCGGAGCCATCGCACAAAGCCCGAAAGTAATAATATGATGATTCGGCCGGCGACGCCACGGCTTGCAGAGCCGCCAGCCCAGGCGTAGCAATTGGCCCGGGCGGCAAGCCGGGGTAAATATAGGTGTTGTACGGCGAATCGAACTCTAGATCCTGGGCGGAGAGCGGATTGGTCCACCAGGTATTTTGAGCGGGATTGTATCCCAAAGCATACTGGACGGTGGGATCGGAATCCAGTTTCATGTTAACCGCCAGGCGGTTGATGAAAACCGAAGCGATGAGCGGCATTTCTTCATCGACCACAGCCTCGCGTTCGATGATGGATGCCAGTATGATCGCCTGGTAAGGCGACAATCCCTGGCGGTCGAAGCCCGCTAGCATCTCGGGGGAGAGCTTAAGAGCCAGATGATCTAGAGTCATTTGAACCAGCTCTTGAACCTTGATATCGCGCGGTAATCGATATATATCTGGAAATAACAGACCCTCTATAGAGGCCCGTTCCGGCAGCTCGAAGGGTAATTGGTAAGGATGAGCTGAGCTTTGGGCGGCTGCCAGGAATTCTTGAGGAGAAAAAGCGAGCCCCGATGTAGGCAGGGCGGCAGCAATCTCTTCCAGCCGCCAACCCGCCAATATACCGAAGCGCACGTGGCTGGGGGTTGCATCTTGCATGGTCTGGGCAATTTGCAAAGGAGAAAGACCTGGCCCAATCCAATACTTACCAGCCTGCAAAGTTGTATCCAATCCGCTGTATTGGAGATAAATGCGTAAAGCCTGCGCGTTGGCGATAAAACCTTCCCTATACAGGCGCTCGATGACCGAGCTGGCAGGCTCACCGAGCTGAACTTCGAATACGCGCGTGGCTGCTCCGGGTTGCAGGGGTTGTGTCAATGCGGATTGTTGTGAGAGCAGGCGGGCGGCGTAGATCAGGCGTTGAACCGGGCTGAGGGCGGGTGAGGGCGGGCCGAAAGCCTGGGCGGCTTGCTGGGGCAACAGCCAGGCTCCAGCGAGGATCAGCACCCCAGCCAGGCAGGCAACGAGAATGCTAACGAACAGAAAAGTAGAGAGGCAGGTGGGTAGGCGTTTCATGGATGGCGGGTGCTCGAGGCTGGATGTGCATCCAGGTACGTTTGCAGGATGAAAGTCGCAGCTAGATCATCCAGGTGACCGCTGCATTTGCGACGCGGCGCTCCGAGGGCCAGGCGGGCGGAGCGCGCGGCTTGCGTGCTGCCGTATTCATCCCAAAGCTCCACGGGCGTGTGCGTCTGTGTACGAATTGCCGCTGCCAGGCGGGCCGCGCGGCGGCTTTGCGGGGTGGGGCGACCTTCATCATCTAGAGACTGGCCCACCACGATGACGCCCACCCCCTGCTCAACGGCTAATTGCGCGACGGCAGCCGCGTCGATCGAGCGGGCTACGTGGCGTAGCACAGTTAGCGGATTGGCGATGGTGCCAGATGGATCACTCACCGCAATCCCCAGGTTTTTCTCACCGGGATCAACTCCTAAAGCGCGCATCATTGGATGGAATCGACTGCAATGCGGAAGGGTAAAAGCGGCAGTCGCGGCCACCACCTGGGCGCCAGGGCAATTTGAGGTTCGCTCTGCAGCGGCAAACCTGCCGTGAGACGCATCGCGGCTTGCTGTGGAGGTAGACCCAGCACCATCGCGGTCGCCTGGGAGGGCGCAATCTGGGCGCGCGCCTGGCGCTCGAGCTGGATGCGCCAGGTCACCTTCGCATCGCTGCCAGCTTCTGGGCTGGATAAATGCTTAATGCTCAACGTCTCCGGCAGCGGAGCGTACCCCTGCGGCAGACCTGCATCCAACAGGGATATCGCCAGAGTTTGCAGATCGGTTTGGAGAGCGGTTAATACCTGGTATTCCAGGCGCAGGCTGAGATTTAAGCGTTCGCTGGGCTGCAGGGCAGGCGGATCGTAGGCCTGCTCCAGCACCTGGGTCAGGGTGATGGTGGAGGTGAAAAGCAGGTCGCCGGTTTGGAGCTGAAGTTGGGCCTCACTGAGAGCCGTGGCGCGCAATTCTTGCTCCAGGCGCTCATAAAGCTGGCGCCGGTTGAATGCTGTAGGAGCGGCTGCTTGCCGGCTGCTGCCGCCGCTGGTGGGTTGTGGATTGTTAGCGGTCAGGTCCAGGCCGAGCGGCCCTTCGATAGCCACCAGGCTATCGGACGGCAAATTGCCGATCTCGCCTGCCTGGACGGCGCGCACGGGCAGGCTGAGGGTATTTCCAATCCCGCCCGGCATATTGCCAGAGCGGGTGGTGACGAAACGTTGGGGATCCTCCCCAACCGTGCGCACCACGCTGCCGGAAGGAATGGCGATAGCTCGCTCCGTCAGGTTGGTGAACAATACCTGCCCGCTGGCTGCTTTTTCAGGAACGCGTTGGGTGCCCTGGGAGAGAAGGAAATCCCGCCCTTCGACCACGATGGTGTATGGGCGAGCCGGGATACTACCGGAGAGATTGTTGGTTTGCAGATTGGGGTCTGCGCTCACTTCCAGGGTGAGTGACTGGGGACGGATCACAGGCTGCAAGGTGAGACGGGCGCCCGGCAACAGGGCAGCCGCGAGCGCCAGCACCGCCAGCACTCCCAGACTGAACACCCCCACCCGGACTTCAACGCGTTCCAGCCAGGCTGGCGCGGCAGGTCGCAGCTCCTGGCGGATGGCGCGCAAATCCTGGGGTGGACCCTCTGGAGGTTGGATGGCGGGCCTGCGGGGCGCCCGCCGACGGCGCGCCACGCGCCATTGGCCGCGCTGAGCGTGTCCCAGGCTTTTGAAAACCGGGATTGCCAGGTCGTAGGCATGGGCGCGCACCTGGGGATCATTCGCCACCAGGGCAAGCTGCGCCCCTAAGGACTGGCTGTGGCGCTGCATGAGTACAAGGTCCAGTTGGCGGTTGAGCACGTGCCCGCTCTCAGGCCAGATGAGCAAGATGCGCCCGGTCTGACCCCAACCCATTTTATCGCGGGTGGAGATGAAATCATCGTGCACGTCCAGGCGGATGATCTGGGTCTTCACGCGCTAGATTCTACCATTTCATTGGATGCAGCCTGGGCGCAGGTTCGGCACCAGCTCGAATTCGTACGGGGTATCATAACGGGAGTAAAAACTTTCATCCGGAAGCAGGGGCAGTGCGCCTCCAAAGTAGGCATTGAACACCGCCCGGAAAGAATTCACCGGGCTGATCGATTCATATAACGTCTGTGTACCCCCATCGGGGAAAAAGTACGCGTTCAGGATGCTCATGCGCCGTTGCGGGTCTTCGATGACAGCGCCATGATCACCCTGGATGATAATCACGGGCGGGGTGTTGGAATTCTCGATGAGGCTTTTCAGGATGGGCAAGATGCGGTTGTTGATAAAGACCACCTGGTCGCGATAGCCGGTGACCGAGTCGGGATGGGCGTGCACGGGCTGCCCATCGGGGCCAAAGACGTGCGGCCAATGCGGGGCGACAATGTGGGCAAACACGAATTTTGGTCCAGGGTGCTGGGGCAGGCTCTCGAGCTGCTCCAGGGCAAACAGGATGCGCTGCCGATGGGCTGTGTCGCGTTGCTCCCAGTCGGGCGGTAAGTTGAGGAAAGCTACACCCTCGGATACCAGGCGGGCAGCCGTGGTGCGCGCCAGCAGGTTTTCGAAGTCGTTGATCTCGGCGACCACATCCGGAGAAAGATATATATCCGCATCCAGCCAGCGTGTGGCGTCATAACCGCTGTCGATTGCCACGATCGAATACCCCAGGGCTTCGAAAGCCTGCCGGACGGCTGAGTTTCGAATGTACTCAGACAGCCCCGCGCGGCTGGTGTTGCCAGCCTGGTATTGGCTGCCGAGGGCTTCGAGGTATTCGTAATTGAGCGAAGAGGCCAGCGATAGCGACGTTTGGGCATAGTTGCTCTGGCTGCAGGCAGCGACATAGAACCCGAGGGTGCGCAGCTCTTCCAGAAAGGGGTTATTATCGAGCTGGTAATACTTCTTCAGCATGTCATCCCGGGTGTAACCATCCAGGATGATGTAATAAATATCCGGAGCGGGCTGGTTGGCAGGCAGGTGCAGATTCTGCATGCTGGCAGGCATGGCGGGAGCAGCGGATGCCTGCCAGGTGCGCACGGAAAATAGGCCGATTTGGACCAGGGGGAGGGCCAGTGCAAATGCCGCCGCTAGGTTGAGGGGCGCCGTCCAGGAGCGCAGATCGCGCCCTTTGCGGGAGACCCACCAGAAAACAATTGCCAGCATACCCAGCCAAAGTGGGGCCAACAGGCGATGCCTGCCCAGGTTAAAGCCGAGGATTGCATGGCCTTCCAGGTAATCGTAGACGTGCCCATAGGTGAAGAATAACGCCAATGCGGCGGTCGTCATCCATGCGGCTCGCGCCCAATCCTTCAGCAGGGCGCGCAGGGCAAGCAGCAAGATCGTCGCAGCCGCCAGGGAGAAAACCAGGGGGCGCAGGGCAGCCGAACTGTGGGTTTCTTCAATGTTATGGGCCAGCAGCGCCAGGACCGGGTAGGCAGCAAAGAGAAAAGGGTGCCAAATTCGATTTAAAGGGGACTTCATAAAATCAATTGACCACAACGGGTACAGAGGAAAAGTGGTGATACAAGAACTCATCTATCATGGTTTATTTTGAGGGTGCTTCGTATCCCTTGGGTTTAATGCTTTTCCATCAGGTACAAAACACGCTCCGATTCCGGTAGGTGTTCGGTGCGATGAATTGTGAAATAACGGCTGAAAGCTGCTTCGAAACCCTGTTGTGTGTAATCCGAGAAGATATCCTGGCGGGCAACCAGCAGGCGCTGCACCTGAGGATCATGTTTGGGCACGAATTCGATCACCAGCCAATGCCCGCACTGTTGCAGAAAGTCGGCGATGCGCTCGAGAGGCACATTGTTGGCAATGGCAAGGTGGTGCACCAGCGCCAGGGCCAGGACTGCATCGGTAGGACCGCGCTCGATCAAGGCAGAGCGCTCGCGGTTGTGCCAGCCCAGGCCTGGACTGGGGTTCGCCAGGTCGAGCAGCAGAGGCAGGATGAACTGCTCATCTTGCAGGCGACATTGCAGGTAGTTCTGCTCAACCGCGCTGGGATCGATATCGAAGGAAAGGGTGGGGATTTGGGCAGCCGCGGCGAGGCGGCTGAACAGGCCGGTATTCGCGCCGAAATCCCATACCTGGCGCGGTTGGATGTGCTGGATGAAATCGGCTACTAACTGCGATTTTTGTTGCAGAGCGGCGGGAGTGTAATTGTGGGTGTCGTAGTAATCGCCCCAGGCAGTGCCGCCCGGCGACCATTTCAGGCGGCGCACCGCGCTTTCCAGGTTATCCGCCAGGCCAAACATGGCATTTTTGTTGATCGTGCTTTCAGAGCGCACCGCTTGACCGGCAAAACGCTGCTGAGAGGCAGCGTGCAGGTGCAGGTGCAGCAGCAAGGGAAGCTCCAGACGCGTCTGCCAGGGCAGCAACCGGCTGGCAAGGTCGAGTGGAATGCCGTCGATGTAAATGCGCAGCAACTGGCCCAGGCGGACGTCGCGGCGAGCCATGAGAGCCAGAGGCGCCAGGAAGTGCTGGCAAAACTGGCGGTAGGCGATCCAGGGTTGGCCTTCGGTATAAATCTCAAAGGATAAGCTATCGATGAGCACGGGACGGCCGCGCTGGAATTGGATATTGTAAGCGCTGCTGTCTTTGAGCCACATGCCATACGCCAGGGCGCGCTTTTGAAGCTGCAGGGTGAGTAAAGCTGCGTCTTTAAGCTGGCTGAAACTCCACTCATAGGGGTAAGAGATAAAATCGACGAACTCGGGTTGGATCACCTTCCACGCTGGACCGGGGATAACCGGGGGAACCTCCACCTCACCATGGGGAATGAGGTAACCGGCGTCCATCAATTCCTGGTAGAGGCCTGAATCCATCAAGTGAGTGTAGTGCTCCTGGTAGACACGGTTCACCTGCCGGTAAAGCTGTCCGGAGGATTTAAATAACACCCCACTGGGATCACGGAAAGAGGCTTCCAGGGGTGCGCCCGAAGAGGTTGGCGGGACAGCGTCTGGGATCAATTCTCCTCATCCTCAGGGCCGCGCTTGAACAGGCGACGGATCGAAGCGACGATTTTCTTCCAGTACGATTTGAGCACGAAGGCTCCCCCAAGCAGGGCAGCCAGAATGAGCTGGAGGATGAAGCTGCCCGAGCCGGGATCCAGGTAAGCGAGCAAAGTTAGCATTTGTAGGCGCATAAGAAATTCCAATCTTTGTTGGACTTACGCAGTTGGTGGGAGGGTGGGGGTGTTTTGGCAGGCGTAGCCCGCCAAAACACCCCCACTTCCCCCCTGAACTGCGTAACTTCTAATTTGTTAATTTGCCATGACGGTTGCAATGGGTTTAGAGAAAACCGAAGTGGACTCTAATGCCCGGTTGGTATTGTAAATCCTTCGATGGCTTGAATGACCTGATCTTGTTCCGCTTCACCCAGGCCGGCATAGAACGGCAGGCGCAACAGGCGCTCGCTGATCTGTTCGGTAACCGGACAATCACCCGGATGGCCTCCAAAACGGCGGCCCATGTGCGAGAGGTGCAAAGGCAAATAGTGAAACACGCTTAGAATATCGAGCCGCTTGAGGTGTTCGATAAGCGCCTGGCGAACTTCCAGGGAGGGCAGCAGCAGATAGAACATGTGATAGGGCTGCTGGCAGTGGGGCAGAACGAACGGCAGTCTCACACCAAACCGCTCAGCCCAAGGTGTCAGTCGGCTCTGGTAGCCTTCCCATACTGCGCGGCGGCGGGCTTGAATCTCCTGGTGGGCTTCGAGCTGGGCATACAGAAATGCTGCCAGGATATCCGAAGGCAGATAGCTAGAGCCTATATCTACCCAGGTGTATTTATCAACCTGCCCGCGAAAGAAACGGCTGCGGTCGGTGCCTTTCTCACGAAGGATCTCAGCTCGTTCGATCAATGCCGGGTCGTTCACCAGCAGAGCGCCGCCCTCACCGCACGAGATATTCTTGGTCTCGTGGAAACTGAGTGTGGCTAAAGCGCCAAAGGTGCCTAAGAGGCGGCCCTTATACCTGCCAAAAAGCCCGTGGGCATTATCCTCAACTAGGACAAGCCCGTGCCGGCTGGCGAGGTCTTGCAGGGCATCCATCTCACAGCCGACACCGGCGTAATGAACGGCTACAATGGCGCGCGTATGCGGGGTGATCAGGCTTTCTACACGCGCCTCATCCAGGTTGAGGGTGTCCGGACGGATATCGCAAAAAACCGGACGGGCGCCGCGCAGGACGAAGGCATTGATGGTGGAGACGAAGGTGAACGATGGAACAATGACTTCATCCCCGGGCTGCAAATCCAGCAAGAGGGCTGCCATCTCCAGGGCATGGGTGCAAGAGGTGGTGAGTAAGGCGCGCGGCACGCCCAGGTACTCCTGTAACAAGGCGTGGCAGCGCTGGGTGAACGGACCATCCCCGGAGATATGGCTGTTGGCAATCGCTTGAGCCATGTAGGGGCTCTCGTTGCCGGTGATAAAGGCTTTATTGAAAGGGATCGAGTAGCGATGCATACGTCAGCTCACCTGAACCATCGATGATACCAGAGTTGGACAGACTGTGTGAGGAAGTGGCAGCGCTGATACAAGCGTTGAGCATTGATGTTACGGCCCTGGGTGACGACGCTCACCTGATCAACCCCCTGGGCAGCAAACCAGGAAAGGCTGTTCTCGACCAGAGATTGTCCCACACCCTGGCGCCGGGCAGCAGGATCAATCCCCAACAACCCGATGCTACCCCGCAATATTTGCAGGTCGGGCTGGGTGGATTGGGGCTGCTCGAGGTGGGTCGTGATGAAGCCGCATGGGGTAGTGTTGGGGGGATCAGCCGGAATGGCAACCAGAACAGCTTGCGCATAGCCATAACAACTCTTGGTGATCCAGGTTTGGTACAAGGAGTCAACCGCCTGGCGCGCAAAGCCTGGGTCGAAGTAAAAGCGTGTCTTGCCAAATCCACCGGCGGCGATTCCCTGGAGAACAGGGAGGTCGGCAGGCTGCCAGGGGCGAACAAGAACGCGGTTGGAAGCGGGGGGTGGGTTTGAAAATCCCGAAAGTGAGCGGCCCAGAACCATGCGAATATCCACGAAACTGAAACCCGCTTGTTCTACCACGCGGGTGCTGGTTTCGTCAGCCGAATTTGCCAGAAAATACAGGCATTCGATCTGGTTGCGCCTGCACCAATCCATCACGGCCTCTAGCTGGGTGTCATCCAGGCGCTGTTCCTGCACACGGGCAATGCGCATGTCAAAAAAGCGCGAATCCCATTCGAGAAACTGACAAATTTCAGGCATCGGGCGCCTGAGTTTCCTGGCGAATGACATAGGATGGGCGATCCATCAAGCGGAAGTGCATGCGCGCCAGGTATTCGCCGATGATGCCCAATGCAAATAGCTGCACCCCCGAGAAGATAGCAATGGTGGATGCCAGGAAAGGAAAACCGGGCACGCTGCCGCCCTGGATGAGATAACGCCCTACCACGTATGCCAGGACCAGCACGCCGAACAAAGCAAAGGTGAAACCCAATAAACTGGCAAATTGCAGGGGCAAGATGCTGAAACCCGTAACCATGTTGAGTGCGTGGCGCAGGAGCATACGCAGGGTGTAATTCGATGCGCCGGCGTGGCGCGCGGCATGCGGCACAGGAACTGCGGCAAAACGCGTGGTCCCCCAGGTGAGCAGCACATCAATCGATACATAAGGGCTGCGGTAGTTGTCAAAAGCGTTGCGAACGGGTGCTCTTAAAGCGCGAAATGCGCTCACCTGGCGCGCAGTGCCAGCCCCCATGGCGCTTTGCAAGGCCAGCTTGGTCACCTGGGATGCCAGGTCACGCCACACTCCATGCTGCTGGCGCAATGGGGTGCCATACACCACATCGTAACCCTGTTCCAATTTTTCCAGCAGGGCAGGTATCTCTTCCGGCGGGTGCTGTAAATCATCATCCATGGTGACAATGACCTGCCCGCTCGCAGAGCGGATGCCGCACAGCAGGGCATTATGCTGACCGTAATTACGCATCAGGTTCAGGCCGCGCACCCATGGATATATTGCGCTTAGCTCACAAATCGTTTCCCAGCTTGGATCCCGGCTGCCATCGTTGACCAATAGCACTTCGAACTGAACAGCGAGCGATGGCAGCGCGGCTGCCAGGCGTTCCAGCAAAGGCCGCAAGTTCGGGGCAGCATTATAAACCGGGATGACAACCGATAGTTTATCGAAGGCAGGCGAGGTCATGGGCAAGTTCATTGATCATTTGCTGGCGCTCTGGGTCCGGCGATGTGGCAGTGATAACGCGCTGCCAGGTATCGCACAAGCTGCGTTCTATGCGGCTGCTCAGTTGAAGGGCGCGGCGAGAAAGCTCCACAGCGCCCGACCAATCTCCGGTGTGAGCGGCGGCTTCGATATAAGGCAGCAGTTCGGGCGCATTGACTTCATAAAGGCGTTGATCGAGAGCCTCGGCGCGTTGGCCCAGCTCAGCCACTGCCGCCCAATTGCTCTGGTGGCGAGCCAGCTCAGCTTTTTCAAAATAATAACACCAATCTGGGGTTGGCTGGTCTCCGAAAATTGAAGTTGGCAGAGAAGCCTGGGCGAGGTCCGAGGAGATCAAGTCGAGCCTGGAGAGAGGCAGAGCCTCTGCGATATATTTAGGTTTCTGCGGCAGGCGGGCATCGATGGCTGGATCGAGCACTTTGAGACAGCCTGGTGGGGTGTAATACAGAACAATGGCTCGTGAAGTGGAGCCCTGGAAAGACGTGGCGCGGTAGGGCTCGTCCACGGTCACCCCGGGCTCCAGACTGGCTAATCCGCCACCCAGGCGCGATTCGATCGCAAAAAGCATATAGGGCATGGGATCGTTGAACGTCTGAGGGGCGTACATCCAATTCAGCGGGGCGCTGAGCGAGTTATCGCTGAAATGCACAAAGGGCAGCTCGGAGGCGAGCAGCAGTGTACCGGGTTGGATGGCAGGCGCCCGCCAGCTAAGCTGCCAGAAGAAAGCCTTTTGCTGGTTCCATTCTCGCCGGAAGAGGTTAGCGTTGAGGTAATGCTGCCCCAAGGCTAAGCCAACCAGCACGCCTAACAGGGCAGCGCGCAGGCGGGGTGTGCGCCCCGCAAGCTCCAGCATGCCCGCGAAGAGCAGGCTGGCGCCCGCCATCATCGCCAGTGTAAAACGGTCCCAGGGAAAGCGCAATTCGATGGGCAGGTTGGTGGTCCAAAAAGGCCAGCCGCCTGCCAGCAGGGCGAAAATCCCCAGGAAAATCGATTGGACAGGCAGCGAGATGGATGGGGAAGGCTGGTCCGGCTGTGAGCGCGCTGAATTTGCGAAGGACAACTCCAGGCGGTAAAATCCCCAGACTGCAAGGGCGGTTGCCAGGAGCGATAGTCCGATATATCCGGCCGTAGCCAGGTTACCGAAACCCTGCAGACGGGTGAAATCCAGGGTCTGTGCCCAGGCTAGCAAGGAAGATTGGTAGACATCCCCGAAAATATTGCGCCCCAGGTCCAGCAAGGTCGGGATGGGTTTGGCTTGCAGCTTGTCCAGTAATTGCACCTGGCCGCGCGGGGTATCTTGTAAAATCACGCGCCAGGCCAGGAAGCCGATCAGGAGCGCTAGGTACGGCAACCAGAGCAGCAGGGTCTGCCGCAATCGACCGGTGAATTTCTGACGGGCGGTCGCCAGCCAAAGCAGCAGAGGACGCAGCAATTCCAGACCGAAGAAGTATTCCACCGAGAACAGGCTAAAGGCCGCGCTCAGCCAGGATACAGCCAACCAGCCCCAAAAGAGAGACGTTTGGCGTGCGGCGCGCAACATGGCTCCCAATGAGAAGAGAGCCAACGCCAGCAGGATAAATACATGGCTGTAAGTGACGGCAATGAATTGCTGACCAAATCCTGGATAGACGGCGAAGAGCACCGCCGCCCAGGTTGCCAGGCGTTCATGCTGAGGCCATAATCCGCGCAGCGCCCACCAAAAAGCCAGGCTGCTCAGCCAGCGAGTGATAAAGCCAAATACCTGCCATGCGATAATCGATTCGCCCAGCAGCGATGTGGTGAGCTGGAAGAACCAACCCAGCAGCGGGCGATCGCTGGCGAAGACCTGCGCGAAGCCTTGAGGCCCCAGGAAGTGCAAGAACCAGATGGAGGGCCAATCATCCCAGTAAAAGCCCAACCAGGGGATGAGCAGTCCAAAACAAAACAGATTCAGCACCAGCAGGGCGAGAGGAATACGCCAGGCCTGCTGCGATTCGGTATTCATCGAGGCTGCTTATGCCTTCAAATGGGCTTCTACCCATCCAGCTACGGCTGCCAGCGCCTGCTCCAGTGGAGCGGCTTCTTTCCCGCCAGCCTGAGCCAGCGTGGGACGTCCGCCGCCGCTGCCTCCCAGGGGTTGGGCCACAAACTTGACCAGCTCGCCGGCATGCAGGCCGCGCTTTACCAGGTCTTCGCTGACAGCAGCGACCAGGAATGGGCGGCCATCCGATACAGTAGCCAAAACTGCCACCCCTGAGAGGTACCGCTGGCGGAAACGGTCGGTCATCTGGCGCAAAGCATCGGCATCTGCGCCGGAAAGCTGGGCGGTCAGTACGGGTACACCCCGGACCGAGGGCACCAGGTCGAGATGGCGAATGAATTCAGTCAGGGCTAATTGTTGGCGTAGGGAGGAGATTTGCTTGCGCGCTGCGCCCAGCTCATCGAGCAGGGATTGCGTCTTGGAAGGTATATCCTCCGGAGTGGAGGCCAGCAGCGTGGCAGAATGTTTGAGGGCGCGAAAGCGGCGCTGCACCAGTTCATACGCGCCCCGACCGGTGACGGCTTCGATGCGGCGGATGCCCGCGGCCGCGCTGCCTTCACTGGTGATCAAGAATAATCCGATATCCCCGGTGGAATCAACGTGCGTGCCGCCGCACAATTCGTTTGAAAACACTTCCGGTTGGCCAATGGTGATGTTTCGTACGGTTTCGCCGTATTTTTCGCCGAACAATGCGGTTGCGCCTTCAGCCATGGCTTGTTTCAAGGGCTTGAAGGCGATGTTCAAATGGTAATCACCCAGGATATTTCGATTTACACCAGCTTCGATCGTTTCGAGCTGGGCGGTGGTGAGTGCTTCGGGATGGGTGAAGTCGAAGCGCAGGCGGTCCGGCGCTACCAAAGATCCAGCCTGGCGGGCATGCTCACCCAGGATGGCGCGCAGCTGGTGGTGCAGCAGGTGGGTGGCAGTGTGGTTGCGCATGACGTCGTGCCTGCGCTGGGCATCGACCTGCGCCAGTGCAGGGTCGCCTTGAGCGGGTTCTCCGTGTTCTACCAGGCCAATGTGTACGATCACACCAGCGGCGGGTTTGCGCGTATCCACCACGCGGATTTCCCAATCGCGCCCGTCCCCAGCAGGAGCCAGAGAGCGAATCGTACCGGTATCTGAAACCTGCCCGCCGGATTCGACGTAAAAGCAGGTATCCGGCAGGATCACTTCGACCTGATCGCCTGGCTGAGCGCGTTCCACGCGCTGCCCAGAGCGCACCAGGGCCAGGATCGGGCCTTCAACTTCCAGGCGATCGTATGGATCGTAATTCACGCCGTGGGGACCCAGGAGGCCGTGTTTTTGCAGCTCCTCCAGCAGCGGGCGATAAATATCCACGTCCTCGCCACCCAGCGCGCCAAAGGTCTCGCCAGCGCCGGAGGCCAGGCGGTGCTCGTCCATGGCATTACGGAAGCCATCTTCGTCCACGTCTAAACCCTGCTCGCGCGCAATGTCACGGGTGATCTCCAGAGGCAGCCCGTAGGTGGCGTACAGCTCAAAAGCCTGTTCGCCAGGTAAAACGAGCCCACCTTCCGCTTGCAGGCGCAGGAGCTGATTTTCCAGCTTGGCGACCCCACCTTCCACGGTGCGCTGAAAGCGAATTTCTTCGCGGGTGACATTATCCAGGATCGTGGCCTGGTTGCGGCGCAGCTCGGGGTAGAAATCGCCATACGATTCGATAACGACTTTTGCCACTTTGGCGAGGAACGGCTCGTGCAAGCCGATTTTGCTGCCAAAGCGGGCCGCGCGCCGGATGATCATGCGGCAAACGTAATTGCGCCCAATATTGCCCGGCACCACGCCATCCGCAATCAAAAAGGCCATCGAACGGGAGTGATCGGCAATCACACGGTAGGGGGTAATGTTTTCAGCGCGTTCAGCGTCGCTGTGGGCGGTGAGCTGCTGGACTGTATCCATCATTGGGCTGAGCAGGTCGGTTTTGTAGTTTGAATCGACGTCTTGCAGCACAGAGACGATGCGCTCCAGGCCCATGCCGGTATCCACATGCATCGCTGGTAAGGGCTCAAGCTGGGTGGGACTCAGGCGATTATATTGTATGAAGACCAGGTTCCACAATTCGAGAAAACGGGTGCAGTCGCCATTTACCGCGCATACATGCCCGGGTTGGCCTTGTTTGTTGCAGTACTGCGGGCCGCGATCGATGTGGATTTCTGAACATGGGCCGCAAGGTCCCACTTCGGCCATTTCCCAAAAGTTATCCTTGCGCCCAAAGAAAAGTACCTGGGAAGGCACGAATCCAGGTTGGGCGCGCCAGGCATTGGCGGCCTCGTCATCCTGGGGGATATCGCCTTTGTCGTCGCGGAAGCAGGTAGCCCACAAGCTTTGGCGAGGCAGGCCCCAAACATCGGTGAGAAGCTGCCACGCCCATTGGATGGCTTCCTTCTTGTAGTAATCGCCAAAGGACCAGTTGCCCAGCATCTCAAAAAAGGTGTGATGGGTATCGTCGCGCCCCACGTCATCCAGATCGTTGTGTTTGCCTGCGACTCGGAGGCACTTCTGTGAATTTGCGGCGCGCCGGTAGGGGCGTTTATCAATGCCGAGGAAGACGTCTTTGAACTGGACCATACCTGCGTTGGTGAAAAGCAGGGTGGCATCGCCGCCCGGGACCAGTGAAGATGAAGGCACGAAGGTATGCCCGTGTTCACTAAAAAAGTCGATGAATTCCTGGCGGATACGCGCTCCGCTGATATTTGGATCCATTAGATACTCCTGTACGACAGCGCTTCAATAATTGCCGGAAGATTATAAGCCAGGTGAGACGCCCCGGCAATGGATAAAATAAAACCCGGCTTCTCTGCTTCGAGAAACCGGGCGCCTGCTGGTGAAGAAAGCCGGTACCTAGAGCTGAGAAGTGCAGTTAGGACAGCGGGTAGCTTTGACGGGGATGGCGGTGAAGCAGTGAGGGCACTCCTTGGTGGTCGGATCAGCCGGGGCTGGCTTGGCTTTCATGCGGTTGATCTGGCGGATCAGCAGGAAGATGGCAAATGCCACGATGATGAAATCGATGATGGTGGTGATAAACAATCCGTAGTTGAGCGTTACGGATCCGGCTGCCTTGGCGGCCTCCAGCGTGGGTAAGGTATCGCCCTTGAGCGTGATGAAAAAGTTGGCGAAGTCCAGGCCTCCCAGCAGCAAGCCAATGGGAGGCATGAGGACATCGGAAACGAAGGAAGAAATGATCTTACCAAACGCTCCTCCGATGATCAAGCCGACTGCCAGATCGACAACGTTGCCGCGCATAGCGAATTCCTTGAATTCTTTGAGCATATTAGGACCTCCTCGTTTTTTTTATCTCTATGTTGGTGATGGGATCGGGTAAATTCGTTATGAGCGCCTTCAAACAGATGATGTGCATTTCAGGTTCGATCATTTTCGAACGAACGCAGTGGGGGAGGGGATGAGGTGGGCGGGCATAGCCCGTCAACACAACTCCATCTACCCCTGAACTGCGTAACTGCTGAATTTATTATATACGATCTTGGGGATTTCCGCGCGAAAGAATGGACACCTAATAGACGGGAAACGGTAAAATGCATGGAAAACCATCTTCCAGTGCGTCTTCGCAGCCCGGCTCATCTCCCCTACTTGCAGAGGATGGGGAAATGTATGATAATCACTCACTGCATGCAACCAGCGCTCATCTGAAAATGGAAATTTGGGGTGTACTTAGAGATTGATGAAACGTTATCTTTACTTCGCGGTTTTTGCTTCCGGTATGACCACATTGGCAGTGGAATTTTCAGCTTCTCGGCTGTTGGGAAATGTCTTTGGCAACAGTAACGTGGTGTGGGCCAGCATCATCGGGTTGATCCTGATATATCTAACGGCAGGCTATTTTGTTGGCGGTTGGTGGGCGGACCGCTCGCCTCACGCCGGCACCATGTACACAGTGCTGGCTTGGGGGGCCTTCCTCAGCGGGCTGGTCCCCCTGGTCGCCAACCCGGTGCTGCGCCTGGCTGCCGATGCTTTCGATCAGCTGGAATTGGGGCTGCTATTTGGCTCCTTCAGCGCGGTGCTGGTGCTGTTCAGCGCGCCGGTGACATTATTGGGTACGATCTCACCCTTTGCTATCCGGTTGGCAATTACCGATGCGCAGCAAGCCGGGCGTATCTCGGGGCGTATATATGCCATTTCCACCCTGGGATCGTTCATCGGCACTTTCTTGCCGGTGCTGGTGCTCATTCCCCTGGTGGGGGTCACGCGCACTTTTCTCATCTTCAGTGGTTTCCTGGTTTTCGTGGCATTGGGAGGCTTGTGGCTGGTCGGGGGCTGGCGGGCTGCATTTCCCTGGATATGGATGCCAGCCGTGTTGGCGCTGCTGGCAATCCTTTTGAGCGGCAGACCGATCAAAACCACCAGCGGACAAATCTACGAGAGCGAATCGGCTTATAACTATATCCAGGTTCTGGAACGAGATAGCTACCGGTACTTGAGGCTCAATGAGGGCCAGGGGGTGCATTCCGTGTGGCACCCTTCCATCCTGGATTATGATGGCCCATGGGAACAATTCCTGGTGGCGCCATTCTTCAACCCTCCAGAATATAGGCCCGAACGAGTTGAAAGCATGGCAATCATTGGACTGGCGGCAGGTACCACCGCGCGCCAGGCGACAGAAGTATTTGGACCGATCCCCATCGACGGGTATGAGATCGATCCGCAGATCATCCAGGTCGGGCGGGAGTTTTTTGGCATGAACCTGCCCAACTTGAATGCGATTGCGCAGGATGGGCGTTGGGGTCTCGAGCACAGCTCCCGGCGTTATACGATTATCGGTATCGATGCCTACCGACCTCCCTATATTCCCCCTCACCTGACGACATTGGAATTCTTTCAGATGGTGCGCCAGCATCTCAGCGAGGATGGCAGCATGGTGATCAACGTGGGCCGCTCGCCCACAGACCGGCGTCTGATCGAAGGCCTGGTTGGCACACTCAGCAAGGTATTCCCATCCATTTATGTGATGGACGTACCGGGCTCGTTCAATTCGATCGTCTATGCCACAGTGATCCCCACCCAGATCGAAAACCTATATCAGAACCTGCTGCACCTTTATCCCCGCTCGGATGTACACCCCGTGCTCATCCGCGCAATGGAGACCATGGTGGCTTACCAGCAACCTACACCCCAGAGCCAGACGGTGTATACGGATGACCTGGCGCCAATCGAATGGGAAACCAATAATATGGTCTTGAATTATTTGTTCTTTGGAGATGTTGAGGTATTGCGATGAGTGTGGATGCCCAAAGCTCGCAGAAATCTGGACAGAGTCAGTGGAGGTATGCCTGGGCCGGGTGGTTGGTGACCCTGTTAGTCCCGGTGGCATTGGTCATGGCAGCAGTGCGCCTGCTGATCTCGCCGGCTTATCTGGTCTTCGAATATAACACCCCGGGTTTCCCAGACGATCCATTCGGATTCACCAAAGAGGAACGCTTGCACTGGGGCAGCATCTCGGTTAATTACCTGGTAAACCAGGCCGGGATCGAATACCTGGGAAATTTGCGCTTCCCACCAGGACAGCAGGCTCCACCCCAATCCTGCCAGTTTATGGATGATTGCACGCGCCTGTATAATGACCGTGAGCTGGGGCATATGCTGGATGTCAAGAATGTTGTGCAGGTAGCATTGAACGTGTGGTACGCCAGCGTACTGGGGCTGGCGATCTTATGGGTTTGGGCCTGGCGCGGGCGTTGGGCGTTACCATTCCGCCAGGGATTGCGGCGCGGCGGGCTGCTAACGGTCGTTTTGCTGTTGGGTATCATCCTGCTTGCTTTGCTGGCGTTTGGGATCATTTTCGTGGCTTTTCACCAGGTATTTTTTGAATCGGGGACCTGGACATTCTACTATTCGGATACCTTGATCCGGCTTTTCCCCGAACGGTTCTGGCGGGATACATTTATCGCGGTTGGCGTACTGGCTGGCGGGGCAGGAGCTTTGTTGGCCTGGGTGATTGGTAAAGAGCAAAAGCGCAGCCTGCTGGGAAAGGGTTAGGTGAGTGCATGTTAGAACAACTTCGGGATTTTCTTAAGGGTGCTCAAACCGGATACTTGCGTTGGCTTGGTAATCTGGTGCTATGGGTGGTGTTCCCTCTGGCGCTTGGAGGAGTCGCAGCTACGACATTGCTGCCCAGACCGGCAGTTGGCATCATCCGCTTGAATGTAGAAATCTGGAGCGGTTCAGCGACTTTCATTCATCAACAGGTGGAGGAGGCGCGCCAAGACCAACGCATTCGCGCGGTGGTCGTGCAAATCGATTCGCCTGGCGGGGAGGTGGTCGCCACACAGAACATCTACCTGGATTTGTTGGAGCTGCGCCAGGATATGCCCGTGGTCGGCTCGATTGATAGTTGGGCTGCCAGCGGCGCATTTTACGCAGCCATGGCGACCGACCCCATCTACGCTCGACCTTCTTCCGATGTAGGCAATGTGGGCGTGTGGAGTTATTTCCCGCCAACGCTGGGCGTGGATGATGTTGTACTGGCGAGCGGTCCATTCAAGCTGACTGCCAGTAACTATGACGAATTCCTGCGAAACCTGGAAGGCGTGCGCCAGGAATTCCTGGGAACCGTGACCAGCGCCCGCGGCGATCGTTTGAAGATTTCGCCCGTTGACCTTTCCCAGGGGCTCACGTACCCGGGTCGTGAAGCAGTGCAACTGGGATTGATCGATGCCGTGGGCAGCCAAAATGAAGCGGTCGAGCGTGCAGCAAAGCTGGCACGCATCGCCCATTATGAGGTGATCGACCTGGCAGAACTCGTCATCGAAAAATATTACAGCGATACCGCTATACAATTGCAGGCTCCTTCAAATGGATCCCAGGCGGAGGGGACGCTGGGTGTAAGCTCTGCCGACAGCCGGGCTTCTATCACCTCCTGGTATGGCGAGGCTGACCCGCACACCGGCGAGCGCCGCCTGCCGCCGGGCCTCTACCTGCTCTACGATGTACGTTTAAGGAGGGGGCAATGAAACCGGGCACGAAAGTTATCATTTTCCTGGTCGCGTTATTCCTTCCTCTGGCAGCCCGCGCAGTCTGGTTTTGCCGGGGAGTGTATCGCCCAGAGCAATTGCCCCAGTTGTCAGAGGGACAACTAGCCCTGCCTACCAGTGAGTATAAGATTTACACCGACCAGCCCCAGGCCGGGGACGGGCGGGTGATCATCGATACCGCACACACTAATATTCTGGACGTGGATGATCTAACGCCGCTCAAGGAGCGCCTGGCCGCTCGAAGCGTGCAAGTGTTGATTTATGATGGTTTTAGCAGCGCGCTGGAAGACGAGTTACGAGGTGCATCGGCCTTCGTGACAGCCGTCCCCGCCAGCGAATTTTCATCCTTTGAGCAGGGTGAGTTGGCAGAATTTGTGCGCAGCGGCGGCAAGCTGTTGTTGATCGCTGATCCGACGCGCTTTGCCTTTAGCGATCCCTTAATTGGCTTACCCCCCGAGAGCGCTTATCCTGCGATTAACAGCCTGGGAAATGCATTTGGTGTAGTGTTTTACGATGATTACCTGTACAACCAGGTCGATAATGCCGGAAATTATCGCATCGTACGTTACCGGGAATTTGCCGAAAATATATCCCTGGTGAGTGGGCTGGATAGCCTGATTCTGCCGTCTGCGGGCTCGATTCACAGCCAGGGGACCGCCTTGATACAAGGAGATGAAAACACCCGCTCGAACCTGCGCCAGGGCGCGCAGGCGCTCACTCCGGTGATGCTGGCAGCCGATGGGCAAGTGCTGGCATTGGGGGACCTTACTTTCCTGACACCTCAATTTCACACCCTGGCAGATAATGACCGTTTTCTGAGCAATATTGCCGACTGGTTGGCGGTTGATACACGCCAGCGCGGCCTGCGGGATTTCCCCTTCTTGTTTAAAGGTCCGGTGGAATTGGTACAACTTTTAGATGATACGGTTGACCCCTACCTGGTGGCGAGCAGCAGCCCATTACTGGCAGTCTTCGATCAAGAAGGTATCCCGGTGACTTTAAAAGAAGAGGCAGCAGAGGGGATGGAAACTATCTACCTGGGCACATTCGACCGCCTGGATGAGGTGCAAGATACCCTGGATGCCGCCGGCGTAACGGTGGATTTACCCGCAGCCGAGACCGAATCAACCCTGGAAGAGCCTGAATCGAGCGGCGAGGTGGGCGTGGAGGGTATGGGTACATTCCTGGCGCAAGGCAGCGGTTTGCTGGTCGTCGATCGCAGCGAAGGGATTGCCAAGGTTATCGTTCTGGCGCAAGACCGGGATAGCGTGCTGGAGATGGTCGGAAGGCTGGCGAATCGAGATTTTATTGGTTGCGCCGAACAGGGAGAGGTGCTGTTGTGTTCGACGGGAGAGGCTACGTATGGCTTCAACAGCGAGCAGGGCGACCAGTCCGGCGGTGGTGAAACTGCTTCGATCCTGATCATTTCCGTGGATAACCGTGTTCAAGGGGCGCGCACCGGCACGGAAGAATTGGGCGCGGCTTTGAATGAGTTTTACCAGGTAACCATCTGGTCCACGAGTATAGATGGTATACCGACCAGTGACGATTTATCCGGCTATGATGCCTATATTGTCAACTCGGGGGATTATGCTTTTACAGGCGAAGATCAATTCGGCTTCGATGGGCTGTTTAGCATCGAGGGACCGGTCATGTACCTGGGCGAACAGCCGTTGCCGCCCGAAGCCCTGGCCGAACCACCGGCGGAGTTATTGGATGTGCAGGTGGTGGATTCTGCTCATCCCCTCGTGGCAGGTTTTCAAATCGGCCCGGTGATCGACTTACTGCCTTCGGAGAGCGGTGTTCCGGCTCTGGTCCTCAGCCCGGGCGATCTGTCCGCAGACCCGGCGTCCGAGACCAGTGTGGTAATGGCGCGTGGCCCGCAGAGTCCCGGCGAAGGCAGCCCGGTGCTGGTGGCGCGCGCGGAAGCCGGGCAGCAGAGTATTCTGGCCTTGTTCTCCTTCTATCGTTTGCCCGAAGAATTACAGGCTACTTTTGCTTTGAACGCTGCCAGTTGGCTGCTTGGAGAGTAAGCGAATAAAAATCGAGACGGCGGGTAAGTAACACAAATTGGGATGTTCGGCGGGTACAAACCCGGCAAACATCCCAATTTCTTATATTCAGCAGAGCGGATGGATTTTACCTGGCTGCGCCTTGTTTGGCGACCGCCTCGGCTGCCTTTTTAACCGCTTCGGCATCTCCCAGGTAGTAGCTCTGGATAGGTTTGAGATCCTCATTTAGCTCGTAGACCAGAGGAATCCCGGTAGGGATATTCAGCTCGGTGATCTCCGCTTCGGAGATGTTATCCAGGTATTTCACCAGCGCGCGCAAACTATTGCCGTGTGCGGCGACCAGGATGCGTTGATCGGATTTTACGGCGGAGGCGAGGGTCTGATGCCAATATGGCAGCATACGAGCAACGGTGTCTTTCAAGGATTCACAGGCAGGCAGATCATCCCGGGTGAGAGAGGCATAACGCCGGTCGAAGTGCGGGTGGCGTTCATCTTCCCAATCCAAGGCGGGCGGCGGGGTTGCATAGCTGCGGCGCCAGATCTTTACCTGCGCTTCGCCATATTTTGAGGCCATTTCCGCTTTGTTTAAACCCTGCAGCGCGCCGTAATGGCGCTCATTCAAGCGCCAACTGCGGTGCACTGGCAGCCACTCGAGATTCATATCCTCCATAACGATCCACAAGGTTTTGATGGCACGGCGCAGAACCGAGGTGTAGGCGATATCGAAGGTGTAATTACCCTCCTGCAGCAAGCGGGCGGCCTCGTGGGCTTCATCTTCTCCTTGTGGGGTGAGACCAACATCAGTCCAGCCAGTGAAACGATTCTCTAAATTCCAGATGCTCTGGCCGTGACGAAGTAATACGATTTTATACATAATCAATATACACCTCTCTCCCGAATCTCGGATAGATTCTTAGCGTATCGCTACCTCGGTCTCCCGGTCGAAGATGTGCATGTTCTCCATGTTGAAGACCATCTGCACGTCATCATCGAAACTGTAGCGAGAGCGCGGATCTACACGGGCAACGAAACTGTGCTCGCCGGTTTTCAGATAAACGAAGATTTCGTTGCCCATCAGCTCGGTCACGTCAACCGTGGAGTTAACCATCTGTGCGATGATCCCGGGCGGGGCGAAATCGGGGTTGTGGATGTCTTCGGGTCGGATGCCGAATATGACAGCTTTGCCTGCATAAGGCATATAGACTGCGGCGCGCTCTTGGGGAATTTGCAGCGTGAAGGAGCCGGCATCCACAGCTAATTTATTGTTGTCTTTGACTAACCGGGCGGAGAAGAAATTCATGGCAGGGGAGCCGATAAAGCCAGCGACGAACAAATTTGCAGGTTTATCGTATAGGGATTGCGGGGTATCGATCTGCTGCAAGATGCCTTTATTGATCACGGCAATCCGGCTCGCCATGGTCATGGCTTCCACCTGGTCATGGGTCACGTAAATGAATGTGGTTTGCAGTTGTTGGTGCAATTTGCTGATGTTGGCGCGCGTCTCCACCCGCAACTTGGCATCCAGATTAGAGAGCGGCTCATCGAAAAGGAATACCTTTGGCTCGCGTACAATGGCGCGCCCTACAGCCACGCGTTGGCGCTGTCCGCCAGAAAGCTGGCGAGGCTTACGATCTAAAAGATCACTGATGCCGAGGATTTGGGCGGCTTCTTTCACACGCCGGTCAATTTCTGGCTTGGGTGTCTTGCGAAGTTTTAGGCCGAAGGCCATATTGTCGTACACGGACATGTGAGGGTAGAGGGCGTAAGACTGAAACACCATGGCGATATCCCGGTCTTTGGGAGCTACATCATTGACCATCTGGTCTCCGATCCGGATTTGACCAGAGGTGATGTCTTCCAGTCCAGCCAGCAGGCGGAGTGCAGTCGATTTTCCGCAGCCAGACGGACCCACCAGGACGAGGAATTCCTTGTCAGCTACGTGGATATTCAGATCATTGACTGCCGTGACATCCCCGAAGCGTTTGAAAACGTGGTCGTAAGTTACGCTTGCCATCAGGTTTTCTCCTTTCCGAACGAGTATAGTGAGAATATTATAGCGATACAAAGGAGAAAACGCAATGCAATTGGTAAGCCTATCTATATTTTGTAGTGCAAATCGGATTGAGCCTGCAGGCGAGAGGCAGCCTGTTCGGCTGTGAGATCACGCTGCGCTTCTCCCAGCAGCTCGAAGCCGACCATGAATTTTTTCACTGTGGCTGAACGCAGCAAAGGGGGGTAAAAATGTGCGTGCAATTGCCAGTGGGAGAGATCGCCCGGCAGGTAGGGAGCCCCGTGCCAGCCCATAGAATAAGGGAAGCTGGTTTCAAACAGGTTATCATAGCGCACGAGCAAGCGTTTGAGGATTTCCGCCAGGGCTTCGGTCTCGCTGCTATCGATATCGGGCAAGCGCCTGATAGGCTTGCGCGGCAAAAGCAGGGTCTCAAAAGGCCAGATCGCCCAATAGGGTGTCACGACCATCCAATGCTCGTTTTCGACCACCACGCGCTGGCGTTGCTCGATTTCTGCGCGGGCATAATCGAATAAAAGCGGGCTGCCAGAACTGGAAAAATAGGCGCGCTGCTGGATGTCTTCTTTTTTTACCTCATTAGGCAGATCATTCAGCGCACAAATTTGCCCATGAGGGTGGGGGTTCGAGCAACCCATCA
>Ga0105106_10000297_pt1 | contig 35126 bp, 34 predicted proteins | sample PPLLaktember2015_5_FD_79109 | JGI IMG/M metagenome (GOLD analysis project Ga0105106, IMG submission 79109) | Freshwater sediment microbial communities from Prairie Pothole Lake near Jamestown, North Dakota, USA - PPLs Lake P8 Core (1) Depth... | ecosystem: Environmental > Aquatic > Freshwater >... | reverse complement strand
TCATTCAGGATCTGCCGACGATTGTCGAGGCGGTGAAGCGGCACGAACCCGAAGTTCTCGTGCACACCGACGCGGTCCAGGCGTTCTCCACCGAGCCGATCGACGTTGACGCCCTGGGAGTCGATCTGCTGACGATCACGGGTCACAAGTTCGGCGGGTCCAAGGGAGCAGGTCTTCTCTACGTACGCGAGGGGACGCCGCTCGAACCGGTCCTCCACGGCGGGGGCCAGGAGCTCGGGCGCCGATCCGGCACTCACGACGTGGCCGGGGCGGTCGGGCTGGCCGCCGCCATGGAGACGGCCGCCGCCGATCGAGCCCGTTTCCGCGCCGAGATCGGTGAGATCCGGAATGAGTTCGAGAAACGGATCGTCGCCGCCTTCGCGGATGTGGTGGTGAACACCCCCGATCGAGCCCGATCGCCGCAGCATCTGAACGTGCGGTTCCCTGGCGTGCGCAACGAGACCCTTCTACTCCGGCTCGATCGGGCAGGTGTTGCCGCCTCGGCCGGCTCTGCCTGTCAGTCGGGCGCCTCCGAGGTTTCCCATGTCCTCGAGGCGATGGGCCTGACCCCCGATCAAGCGCGGGAGAGCGTCCGATTCAGCTTCGGTTGGAACAGCAGCGCAGATGAGGCTTTGGAGGCGTCGGACATCCTGATCGGGCTGGTGGAGGAGCTGCGATGAGGGCGCTGGTGGCGATGTCCGGCGGAGTCGACTCCTCGGTGGCGGCCGCCTTGATGCGTGAAGCGGGTCATGAGGTGGTCGGCGTGACCCTGAAGCTTTGGTCCGGCCCAAACGGGGAGGCCCCGACCGCCGGATGCTGCACCGTCTCCGATGCCGAGGATGCTCGACGTGTCGCCGCCCAGCTCGACATCCCCTACTACGTGCTCGACTACACCGATGAGTTCCGTGACGGAGTGGTCGACCGGTTCGTGGAGGGGTACGTCTCGGGCCGAACTCCGAACCCCTGCATCGAATGCAACCGAATGGTCAAGTTCGACCGGCTGCTCGGCCGTCTCGACGAGTTCGATTCCGATGTCCTGGTGACGGGTCATCACGCCCGAGTCCGTTTCGACGGAGGGTCCTGGAGCCTCCACAGGGGCGCCGATGGGGCCAAGGACCAGTCTTACGTCCTTTCGATGCTCACCCAATCCGAGCTGGCCCGCACCCGGTTCCCGGTGGGTGATTTGACCAAGGCAGCGGTGCGGGCCAAGGCCGCGGCGCTGGGACTTCGCACTGCTGCAAAGCCAGAGTCGATGGACATCTGCTTCGTCGGTCACCGGGATTACCGGGGGTTTCTCCGCGATGTGGCCCCGGAGGCGTTGACCCCAGGCCCGTTGGTGGATGCAGAGGGCGAAGAGATGGGGCGGCACGAGGGCATCATCGGGTTCACCGTGGGGCAGCGCCGCGGGCTCGGCGTGGCGGTCGGGGAGCCAAGGTTCGTCATCCGGATCGAGCCTGCCACATCCACGGTGGTCCTGGGAAGACGTCACCAATTGGCCGTCCACGGAGTGCACCTGGCGGAGATCACCTGGACCGCCGGGGCACCGGTCTCCGGCAAGGTCATGGCCCAGTACCGGGCCCACGGAGACCCGGTGCCGGCTGCCCTTCACGACGAGAGGCTGTTGTTCTCCGAGCCACAGGAGGCGGTGGCACCCGGTCAGACCATGGCTCTCTACGACGCGGACCGCGTGCTCGGGGGTGCCCTCATCGCCCGGACATTCGCGTGACACCCGGCCGGTAAATTCGGGCGAGATGCCGGACGACGCAACCCGTATCGAGGAGCTTCGAGCACAGGTCAACGAGCACCTCTATCGCTATCACGTCCTGGACGAGCCGATCATCTCCGACGCGCAGTTCGATGCCTTGCTTGCCGAGTTGAAGCATCTGGAGGAGACGCATCCCGAGCTGATCACGCCCGACAGCCCGACGCAGCGAGTCGGCGCCCCGGTGAGCGAGCTGTTCCAGCCGGTTCGCCACCTCCGCCCCATGTTCTCCCTCGACAACGCCGACTCGGCCGAGGTCCTTCTCGCCTGGGAGCAGAGGATGGAGCGTCAGCTGGGCAGGGCACCCAACGGCTATGCCGCCGAGCTCAAGATCGACGGTCTGGCCGTGGTGCTGACCTATCGGAACGGTGTGCTCTCCACCGGTGCGACCAGAGGTGACGGCATCACCGGTGAGGACATCACTGCGAATCTGCGGACGATCAAGTCGGTTCCGCTGCGGCTTCTCGGCGACGACCCCCCGGCCACTCTGGAGGTCCGCGGCGAGGTGTACATGCCGGAGAGGGCATTCGAGGAGCTGAACCGCCGCCAGGCCGAGGCAGGCGAGCGCATCTTCGCCAACCCTCGCAATGCCGCGGCCGGCTCGGTGCGCCAGAAGGATCCGGCCGTGACCGCCTCCCGGAACCTCTCCATCTGGGTGTACCAGCTGGGGCTGATCGAAGGCGGGCCCGAGTTCGAGAACCACACCGACACCATGCAGTACCTCAGGGACGTCGGGTTCAGGACCAACCCGGCGAGTCAGAGCATGGGGACCATCGAGGAGGTACTCGGCTACGTGGCGAAGGCGGAGAGGGATCGTCACGAGACGGGGTATCAGACCGACGGCGTTGTGATCAAGGTCAATTCACTCGCCGATCAGGCAGCCCTTGGCTTCACCGCTCGGGCGCCGAGATGGGCGATTGCCTACAAGTTCCCTCCGGAGGAACAGGTCACCCTGCTCAAAGACATCGCGATCAACATCGGCCGCACCGGGGCGGCCACACCATTCGCCGTGCTCGAGCCGGTGTTCGTCGGAGGCGCCACGGTGGGGATGGCGACGCTTCACAACGCCGACCAGGTCGCTCTCAAAGATGTCCGGATCGGGGACCAGGTCATCGTCCGGCGGGCGGGAGATGTGATCCCGGAGGTGGTAGGGCCGGTGGTGGCGGCCCGCACCGGCAACGAGAAGGTCTGGTCGATGCCCACGCTATGCCCGTTCTGTGGCAACCCGATCGTGCGGGTGGAGGGTGAGGCTGTCGCCCGCTGCAGCGGCGGCTTCGAGTGCCCCTCCCGCCTCCGTGAGTGGCTGTTCCACTTCGCCTCACGTGGCGGCATGGATATCGAGCACATGGGTTACAAGACAATCGACCTCCTCCTCGGTGAGAAGCTGATCACCGACCCTGCGGACATCTTCACCTTCGACACCCGCGTCCTGCTCGGACGCGAGGGTTGGGGCGAGATCTCGGTCGACAACCTGGCGTCGGCCATCGAGGCTGCCAAGGACCGGCCCGTGGCCCGTTTGCTCACGGCCCTCGGGATCCGGCACGTCGGATCCACGATCGCCCGGACCCTGGTCAGGCACTTCAAGGGTCTCCCGACTCTGATGGAGGCCACGGAAGAGGAGATCTCAGCTGTCGAGGGGATCGGCCCGATCATTGCCCATGGGGTTGCCGAGTGGGCGACCGACCCGGTCAATCGCGACCTGGTTGCCAAGCTGGGTCACGCAGGGGTCAGACTGACCGAGGATGTCGAAGAGGGTGTCACGGGAAACATGCTCGCCGGGGCCACCTTCGTGGTTTCCGGCACACTGGATGGGCTCAGCCGCGAGGAGGCCCAGGCAGCGATCGAGCAACGAGGGGGGAAGGCCACCAACTCGGTCTCATCGAAGACCACGGCCCTGATAATCGGCGAATCGCCGGGGGCGTCGAAGACAAAGAAGGCAGAGGAACTCAGGGTCCCGATCATCGACGGCGAGACATTCAACCGGCTCCTACAGGAGGGGTTATCGGTGCTGGGGTGACAACACCTAGGTCACCGGAATCGGTTCCCGCTCCACTTCCCCCAGTTGGAGAACGACTCGGTTGGGATGTTCACTTTCGTAGCGCACCGTCACATGGTCCCCGGGGACCAATGTGTCGATCTCGGCTTGGGATAACCACTGGACACCTTTGGCCCTGTGGGCCTTGTCACCGTCCCGCAACTCCACCGTGAACTCGATCTGACGCCGGTAACCACCGACCCGCGAGGTCAAGCCCAGATCCCAGATGTCGATGATCGTGCCGTCCGCGAGTAATCCAGACCGCTGCAGACGGCGGGCCGTGTAGACCGATGGCAGTGCCAGGATCATCGCGGCGGTCAGCACCCCGACCACAGCCATCCCGATCGACAACAGGATGGCGCCGGTTCCGCCGCCGATCTGCCACGGCCACTCGGCGCCGGTGGTCCAACCGGCCAGATGCCCGATCCAGTAACCGAAATAGCCGCCGATGATTCCCGCCGTCACCATCACGAGAACTCGCCCGAACTTTCGCATGCTTCGCCTCCGCGTGGCTCTGAATGCATGCTCGCGACCATGGGCAGGTCTCGCCAGGGCCGAATGACAGGTTTTGGGCATCGGCGCTCACCTCCGACGCCGAGGGGACCACGGGTCAGACGGTCAACGTCCCGGCTGAGTCGAAGGCCATCGCCCGCTGTAGGGCCGCGGCACGCATGTCCTCTGGGATCTCGATCGGCCCGCCAATCGCCAGAGCGTTTATCGAGGCTTGCGCCGCTTCCTCGACGACTCCGCCGACGAGCACGGCGAGGTCTGAAGTGCGGTGGAACACCAGCACGCCATGATTGGCCAGCAGAACCGCAGGCACACCAGGTCTCACGGCAGCGCGGATGTTGGCCACGGCCTGGTCCGAGCCGCGCGGCCCATAGGCGGCCAGCGGCACCCCATCGGCCAAGCCGAACATGGCCAGGGCTTCTATCCAACACCCGATCTCCCGATTCGCCACGGCGAAGGCGGTGGCGTACGGGGAGTGCGTGTGGATCACGCATCCGACTTCGGGGTGATCCTGGTAGAGAGCGGTGTGCATCGCCACGACCGCAGCCTGGATCGGCTGCAGGCTCCCCTCCAACAACGTCCCGTCCAGACCGACCCGGACTATCCCCTCGGGCCGGACGGCGTTGAGAGATGAGGCCGAGGTGAAATGCATCTCGTCCGCTCCGGGGATACGCAGGCTGACGTTGCCGTGGCCGTTGGCCGAGATGGCACCGCCTGCCACGACCTTGGCTGCGGTGTCCATGACTCCACCGACCAGATCCGGGTCCATGATTTCGCCTCCGTTCGACTGAGCCTGCTTGCGCCCGAGGCATCCATCAAGAGGATGCTCGGGACTCAGGCACAGTATCAATCGCTCCCGGCGGCGCCCATCTGGTCGCGGGCGAGCTCGAGGAGCTCGGAGAGCACATCCAGGTCGATGTCGTCGAGCGATTTGAAGCTGATGCTGGCACTGCCGATCTTGGCCTTCCCGATCCGCGAGGCGTGCGTCTTGACCGCGTAATCGCCGTTGTGGATGGCGTTGATGTAGAGGCTGATGTAGCTCTTCTGGGCGGCCAGTCCGACCATGAACCACTCCACCGTCCCCGAGGGCCGCGCGTACCTGTAGTCGCCATAACCGATGATCCGCTGCTCGGTGCCGCCCCAGAACTTGCCTTCCCACATCACACGGGGGTGGCCGGACATGACCTCGCGGATGATCTCGTCCAGGCTCGCGATGTCGGCGCGCACCGACGCAGGCAGAGACTCGATGAAAACGTCGGGATCGATCGTCGTCCTGTCCATATCTCGCTCTCGTTCGACGCGCCTATCTATCGAGGGCGCTTCCCGTGTCTCACCCCACCCGGAACGACCACTCGAACTCACCCGGGTCGGGCAGACCGCTCACCGTGTCCCATACCACCCGAACGGTGTGCTCACCCGGCGACCACTCGGTGATGGTCGGGTTGGCGGCGGACGGAGCCCACCGGTAGACACCGGTGCCTTCGACGAAGATCGCGTCGAGAACCATCCAGCCGTCGATGTAGATATCGGCGGAGTATCCGACCGGGAGGTCCACCTCGACACCCGCCTGTGGCGGGACCAGATCCCCGGGTTGGGGGGAGATCGCTTCGATCTGATCGGGGAGAAGCAGCTCGTCGCCGCTCTTGCTGAAGGCAAATGCAAAGGCGATCGCGGCGACGGCGACCAGGCCAAGCCCGAGGTAGATGAGACGGTAGGGCATCGGTGAACGGCACCGTAGCCGTGGCCGGATGCAATTACCCTGCCGCGTAGTGCATCCCGAAAGGGGATTCGAGTTGTCCGAGCAAGACACGATCCGGGCGGCGTACAGGGGCGATATCGAGCCGGAACGAGCTCGCGAGGCGGTGGAACGTGCCATCTCGGGACTGGATCGTGGCGAGATCCGGGTGGCCGAGAAGATCGATGGCGACTGGGTGGTCAACGAGTGGGCGAAGGAGGCGATCCTTCTCTACTTCAGGTTGCGCCAGTTGGAGACTTTCGAGATCGGTCCCTATGAGTACCACGACAAGATCCCGCTCAAGAGAGGGCTCGCCGAGCAGGGTGTCAGGGTGGTCCCCCCGGGCACGGTCCGGTACGGGGCGCACTGTGAGCCGGGCGTGATCGTGATGCCCGGCTATGTCAACATCGGTGCGTATGTCGGCTCGGGGACGATGGTCGACACCTGGGCCACTGTCGGCTCCTGTGCCCAGATCGGCCGTGATGTCCATCTCTCGGGCGGGGTGGGGATTGGCGGGGTGCTGGAGCCCCCCGGGGCCCGGCCGGTGATCGTGGAGGACGGGGCCTTCATCGGGAGCCGGTCGATCGTGGTCGAGGGCACCATCGTGGAGGAGAAGGCCGTCCTCGGGGCGAACACCGTGTTGACCAGATCCACCCCGATCATCGACGTGACCGGCCCCGAACCGGTCGAGTATCGGGGTCGTGTCCCCGCCGGGTCGGTGGTGGTGCCGGGCACGCGGCCGAAGAAGTTTCCCAGCGGCAGCTACGACCTGACCTGTGCACTGATCATCGGCAGGCGCACCGCCGCCACAGACGAGAAGACGTCGCTGAACGACTTCTTGCGCGAGCTGGACGTGCAGCTTTGACCGAGCTCGTCGACACCGTCTGCTGGATGATCGACATCCCTTCGGTCACCGGCGAAGAGGCCGTGTTGAGAGATGCCATCGCCGGCCGGCTCGCTGCGATGCCTCACCAGGTGGTTGCCGACTCGCTCGTCGTCGGCGCGCCCCATCCGGGAGCGATACTGCTCGTCGGGCACCTGGACACCGTCCCGCTGCAGGGGGACACCGGAGTGCGGGTAGAGGGGGACCGGGTCCGTGGGCTCGGGGCAACCGACATGAAGGGTGGGCTGGCGGTGATGGTCCATCTGATCGAGGTCCTGGGACCTAACCGAATTGCCTGCGTCTTCTACGCCGGTGAGGAAGGACCGCTCGACGGCAACCAGCTGGGGCAGGTCCTGGGTGCCGCGCCGTGGCTGATCGAGGCGTCTGCCGGTGTGGTAATGGAGCCAACCGATCGGGCGATCGAGGCGGGCTGCCAGGGCGTGGTCAACGCCTATGTCGTGTTCGAAGGGGAGCCCGCCCACTCGGCACGGCCCTGGTTGGGGGACAATGCCATCACCAAGGCGGGCGAGTTCCTGACTCTGATGCGGGGGCTCGAGCCGGAGCTCCACCTGATCAACGGGCTCGAATTCAAGGAGGTCATGTCGATAACGACGGCCCACGGGGGTGTGGCCAAGAACGTGATACCCGCCCAATTCGTGTTGAACCTCAACTACCGGTTCTCTCCCGATCGCGCCCCCGACCAGGCGGTCGAGCGTCTGCACCAGGTGTGCAAGTCGGCTGACCGGGTCGACATCGCCGATGTCGCCCCGGCCGGGACGGTCGACATCGGCCATCCTCTCTTTCAGGCGCTGATCGAGGAGAGCGGTGCAGGGGTTCAGGGCAAGCAGGGCTGGACCGACGTGGCCCAGTTGTCCGCGGCCGGGATCCCCGCGGTCAACTTCGGGCCGGGCGAGCCCTCCCTGGCCCACAAACCTGGGGAATCGGTTCGAATCGCCGATTTGCATTGGGCATATGACTCCCTGCTCTCGGTGCTCGGCCAACCCGGGTGGTAGGCGACTCGGGCTTCCTACACTTTCGCCGCCATGCCAATCGACATCGACATCGCTCATGTGGCGCGTCTGGCGCGTCTCGGGCTCTCCGAGGAGGAGCTGGAGGCCTACCGTGCCCAGTTGGGGGTGATCCTCGACCATGCGGCCCGGGTGCAATCGCTGCAGGTCGAGCCCGGCACCGAGACCGCACATCCGCTCGGTCTCTCCAATTCATTCCGTGAGGACGAGCTGAGCCCTTCTCTGGATCGCGAGGAGGTCCTGGCGGCGGCTCCGGATGCCGTGGACGGCTACTTCGTGGCGCCACCTGCATTGGAGATCGAGTGATCGACTCGAGTGTCGCCGAGACGGGGCGGAGACTGCGATCCGGGGAAACCACAGCCGCAGCCCTGGTCGAGGCCGCCCTGGAGACGGCGGCCCGCACCGAGGCCCAGCTGCACGCCTTTCTCACCATCGACTCCGAGGGAGCGAGGCAGGCGGCCGCCCAGGCCGATGCCGATCTGGCCGACGGGATCGATCGCGGCCCCCTCCACGGCCTGCCGGTGGCGGTCAAGGACAACATGTGCACGCGGGGCGTGGAAACCACAGCGGCCTCTCAGATCCTCTCCGGTTACGTCCCTCCCTACGACGCGTCGGTGGTCGTCCGGCTCCGCGAAGGTGGCGCGGTCATCCTCGGCAAGACCAACCTCGACGAGTTCGCGATGGGCTCCTCGACGGAGAACTCGGCATACGGTCCCACCTACAACCCGTGGGACTTGAGCCGGGTGCCCGGCGGCTCGTCCGGGGGATCTGCGGCGTCCGTGGCGGCAGGGTCCACGTTGGTGGCCTTCGGCTCAGACACCGGTGGCTCGATACGCCAGCCGGCATCGTTGTGTGGCGTGGTGGGGATGAAGCCGACCTACGGAACCGTGAGTCGCTACGGCCTGATCGCCTTCGCCTCGTCCCTCGACCAGATCGGGCCATTCACCCGGACGGTGGAGGATTCGGCGCTGGCACTCGAGGCGATCTGGGGCCATGACCCTCGCGACGCGACCTCATTCGCGGGCGCCTATCCCGATCCAGGTGCCTCGCTCGGGGCCGGCGTCGAGGGCCTGAAGGTCGGGGTGGTGAAGGAGCTGTCGGGAGAGGGCTATGAGCCGGCCGTCGAAAGCTCGGTAACGGCGATGGTCGAGAGCCTCGCCAGGGAGGGTGTCGAGGTGATCGAGGTGTCACTGCCAACCTTCGATGTCGCCCTTTCCGCCTACTACCTGATCGCCCCTGCCGAGGCCTCGTCCAACCTGGCTCGGTTCGATGGCATTCGCTACGGGCTGAGGGTTGGTGGTTCGACCACAGAGGAGCTGATGGCCCGGACCCGAGCGGAGGGATTCGGGCCCGAGGTGACCCGCCGGATCCTGCTCGGCACCTATTCGCTTTCCGCCGGGTATTACGACGCCTTCTACGGCCAGGCGCAGCGGGTGCGAGCCGCGATTCAACGGGACTTCGCCCGGGCCTATGAGAAGGTGGACGTCCTCGTCTCGCCGACGAGCCCTACCGTGGCCTTCGAGGCGGGGGCACGCACTGCCGATCCCCTCGCTATGTACCTCTCCGATATATGCACGATCCCCTCGAACCTGGCCGGGCATCCGGCGATCTCGGTCCCGATCGCCCTCGATCACGCCGGCCTGCCGATCGGGTTCCAGGTGATGGCTCCCGCCCTCGGTGAAAGGGTCATGTACCGGGTGGCGGCCGAGGTGGAGCGGCTTGCCGGCTTTGTGATCGCTCCTGACCCGGTGGGCACCCACTCATGAGTTGGGAGCCGGTGATCGGGATCGAGGTCCACGTCGAATTGCAGACGACATCCAAGATGTTCTGCGGCTGTGCCGTCGACTTCGGAGGCGAGCCGAACACCAGGGTCTGCCCTACCTGTCTCGGCCTGCCCGGAGCCCTGCCCGTCCCCAATCGGGCCGCCATCGAGTCGATCATGGCGATCGGCCTCGCTCTCAACTGCGAGGTCTCCGAGCGATCGGTGTTCCACCGTAAGAACTACTTCTACGCGGACCTCCCGAAGAACTTCCAGATCTCCCAGTTCGACGTCCCCGTTTGTCACGACGGTCACCTCGATGTCGAAGTGGACGGTGAAACCCGCCGGGTCGGGATCGAAAGGGCCCACATGGAGGAGGACACGGGCAAGTCCACACATCTCGGGTCGGGAGGCCGGATCCATGCGGCAGAGGGGACCCTGCTCGATTTCAACCGGTCCGGGGTGCCGCTGGTCGAGATCGTCTCCCGCCCCGATATCCGCAGCGCCGCCGAGTCCAGGGCTTACGCCCAGGAGCTGCGCGCGCTCGTCGCCGAGCTCGGTGTGTCAGATGCCCGGCTGGAAGAGGGCTCGATCCGGTTCGATGCCAATGTGTCGATTCGCCCTCTCGGCGCGGAGGCTCTCGGCACGAAGGTCGAGATCAAGAACATGAATTCCTTCCGGTCGTTGGAGCGAGCGGTCGACTTCGAGATCCGGCGTCAGATCGACCTGGTCGAAGGGGGCGGCACCATCACACAGGAGACACGGCATTGGGACGAGGAAGCCGATGTCACCCACTCGATGCGGACCAAAGAGGGGTCGTCGGACTACCGATACTTCTCCGAGCCCGACCTGGTGCCGATGGTGATGACCCCAGAGTGGGTGAACCGGGTGCGAGAGGGGTTGCCCGAGCTGCCGGCGCGACGCAGGGAGCGTTACCGCGACCAGGGTCTGGATCAGGCCGCCGCCGTCGTACTGTCCAATCTCGATGAGGCGCTCCGCGTCGTCTTCGACGAGGCGGTCCACGCCGGGGCCCCTGCAAAGGCGGCCTCCAACTGGATCAGCGGCGAGGTGGTGGGCTGGTTGCGCCGAACCGAGACCGACCCGCGTGGTGCGAGGATCGACGGGTCGGCGCTTGCCGAGCTGATCGAGATGGTGGAAGAGGGTGTCGTCTCCAGCTCCGCGGCGAAAGAGGTGCTGGACGGGGTCCTTTCGGGGGAGGGACGCCCCCGAGAGATCGCCGCGCAACGAGACCTGATCCAGGTGACCGATACGGGGGCCCTCGAAGCTGCAGTCGCCGATGTCCTCGCCGCCAATCCCGAGGCGGTCGACGAGTACCGAAATGGCGGGGAGAAGGTGCTGGGTTACCTGGTCGGGCAGGTGATGAAGGCCACACACGGCAAGGCCGACCCGCGGGCGGTGAACCAGATGCTTCGGGAACGCCTGGCGCGGTAGTTAGCTTCACGGGTATGCGCCGTCACACCAAGATCATTGCCACACTCGGGCCCGGGGTGGCGAGCGAGGCCGGGATCCGGTCCCTGGTGGAGGCGGGCATGGACGTTGCCCGGCTCAACTTCTCCCACGGGGACCATGACCTGCATCGTGCCCTGTCGGTCTGGGTGCGCGCAGCGGCCAAGGAAACCGGCCGCACCGTGGCCCTGATGCAGGACATCCAGGGCCCCAAGATCAGGGTGGGCCAGCTCGATCACGGCGCAGTGACGCTGGAGCCGGGGAAACAAGTCGTCCTCGTGCCCGACGACGGCAAGGGCGGCGACGGAAGGATCCCGATCGGGTACGAGCCGCTGCTCCAGGACGTCGTCCCCGGCGATCGGGTCCAGCTGGCCGACGGCCTGATCAGGTGCGAGGTCGTGGACACGACCGATGGCGGTCTCGTCGCCGAAGTCCGGGTTGGCGGGGTCCTCACCGACCACAAAGGCGTTGCCTTTCCCGACAGCCGGCTCTCTCTGGAGAGCGTCACCCCAAAGGACGAGGTGGACCTCGTCTTCGGGCGGGAATTGGGCGTCGACTATGTGGCGGCCTCGTTCGTGCGAAGCGGCGATGACGTGCGCAGGGTGGCAGCCCTGGCCGGAGACGTTCCGATCATCGCCAAGATCGAGCTCGCTCAGGCCTACGAGAACCTCGATGACATCATCGAGCCGTCCTTCGGCCTGATGGTCGCCAGGGGTGACCTGGGAGTGCAGTTGCCGCTGGAAAGGATTCCCCTCATTCAGGCCGAGATCCTGAAGAAGACCAACGAGGCCGGGCGGATCTCGATCACCGCCACGGAGATGCTCGAGTCGATGACCAAGAGCCCCCGGCCAACCCGGGCCGAAGTGACCGATGTGGCTACTGCAGTCATGGCCGGCACCGATGCCGTGATGCTTTCCGGGGAGACCGCGGTGGGCGACTACCCGGTGCAAACCGTCACCGCGATGGGCTCGATCTGCGTCGCAGTGGAAGAAGGGACGCTCTCGGCGCGGGGTCATCATCCGATCCCGTTCGTCGGAGATGGCAACACGGTGGCATCGGCCGTGTCGCAGGCGGCCACGGAGATAGCCGGCAACCTCGGTGCAGAGACCATCGTGGCCTTCACCGAATCGGGCAACACGGCACGTCTTCTCTCCAAGTACCGGCCGGAGGCCAGGATCATCGCCTTCACACCGAATGAGGTCACCCTGAACAGGCTTGCGTTGTTCTGGGGGGTGACACCACACCACTTCGAGCGCAAGACATACACCGACGACGAGATCGCGGCCGCGGCGTCGATCCTCGAGTCGGAGGGTGAGTTGGAGAAGGGAGACCGGGTGGTCATGGTGGCCGGCGTCCCACCAAACCAGCGCGCCTCCACCAACCTGGTCAAGGTGCATGTGATCGGCGAGCTTTCCGGTGGTCTGGGGCACTGAGTACGATCCCGCCCCCATGGGTCAGACAGTCGTGATCAACAATGCAGTCGAGATCGGAGATCTGATCCTGATCGATACAGATCGCAGCTTCACCGGTCAAGACGGGGTGGTGCTGACCCGTGACAGCACGGGGGAGGCGGTCCCGGGGAAGCTGGCTGAGCGTCTCTTCGATCTCGACCCGAGCATCGATCATCTCTTCGTGCTGCAGAACACCGTCACCGTCCGTCGCCGGGGTGGTTGGGACGAGGCGAGCAAGAGCGCCGTTCTCACGACGGTCGAGGGGTTCCTCCTCTTCTACTGACCGGTTCTGCTGAGCGGCGACGCCCGCCGCCCGGGATCAACCCGTTGTGGTGGTGGTCTCCGGGACCGTTGTCGTGGTGGTCTCGGGGACCGTTGTCGTGGTGGTCGACGTCGAGGTGGTCGTGGTGGGACAGGCAACCGCGGTGCCCGGCACCATGCAGGGATGCACCTCGAACACGGCGAATCTCGGCGCGTAGCGGACCACCCACTCCTGCTCGTCCACCAGCTGGTCCGGGTCGCCGCCCCGGAGGATGCGACGGATCACCGTCACGCTCCACCCGCCCGACTCGGTCTGCGTCTGGTCCTGCTCGTCGACACCGAATTCCGGATTGGGCTCGTACCTGGGCTCGGGCGGGTCGGTCAGTGCGTACCGGTCGGAGACTTCGTTCTTGACATGGAGCGCCTCGGGGCCACCCTCCTTGTCGGCCCATACCCTGCTCTCGCCGCCCGACTGCTCGCCCTTCAGGGTCCGGCCGTCGTTCGAGCCGAAGATCCGGACGGTGATCGAGGTGTCGGTGTACTGCGTGTCGATGAGGATTGCGTTGTCGGTGTTGTTGCGAAACTTCAGGTCTGGGCTTCGCCAGTTCAGAGTGGCCTCCACACCCTCGGGGTAGCGCGAGAAGTAGTAGGAGTGGGGCTTGTGCTCGACATCTTCGTAGCCACCCCAGAACACGGCGTTGTAAAGGGTGGTGGTGAACTGGCTCACCCCGCCACCGACAGTGTCCTCGAGCTCACCGGCGATGATCGTCCCCGCCGGCAAGTAGCCCTTCTCCAGGGTCCGCTCACCGACGTGGTCGTTGAGGCTGAAGGTTCGGCCGGATCCGATGATGGTCTCGTCGACGGCGTCGGCGATGGTGTGGATGTTGGTCACCCGGTCCTGGCAGCAGTCGTAGTAGGTGGTGAACTGGGACACCAGATGGTCGATGTTCAGGCTCTCGAGGTACTCGGTGGTCACCTCCGGCTCGGCACCCTCCACCAGGGGGAGGAGACCCACCCGTTCGATCGTGTTGCCAGCCTCGGCCAGTCGCACCGCGGCCTCCTCGGCGTCGATCTCGGTTCCGCTCTCGCCAGGGACGATGGAGATGCTGTCGCCGGAGATCTCGAACTCGGCATCCACCGGCTCGGCCTCGAACTCGTCCCGGATCTCGTCGAGGTACCCGTCGATGACCTCGGAGTCGAACGAGTTCACGATCCTGGCAGGGCTCTCCCTCGTGGTCTCCGAGTGGAAGGCCGCGGTCAGTTGAGGGACGGTGAAAACTGCCTCCGTTTCCTCGTGGATCAGGCTGATCGGACCGTCGAGCATGTTCGAGGCCTGGGCGACGGCTGCATCCACGTCGGCGTCGGACAACTCAGGGACGACCGTAGTGGTCGGGATCGTGGTCCGTCCTGGCTCGAGGGCGAGGAGTGTTGCCTCGACCACGGCCGAGGCCGCCGGGCGGTCCACACCGGTGCCGACCTCCGGGTACACCGCCACTGGTTGTCCCTCTTCGAGAGCCACCCCACCCGGGTTGGCCGGTAGGGCGATGACCTCGCTGTCCCAGGTGTCGAAGACAGCATCGATGGCGACATCGTCGATCGATCCCCGGACCGGGATCTGCGCAGTGGCGAAGATGTGGCTGAGCCACCACCCGAACTCGGAGAAGACATTGCCGCCCCGGCCGACCATCAGCGCCTCGTCGACGATCGCCTGCTCATCGATGTCGAGCCCGGCTTCGGGGGGATCCAGGCTGACGAACTTCCCCTCCACGTTGAACACGGCAGGCCGACTCGAGTAAGTGTCCTCCACGGCGACGAGGGCGGTCAGGGCTTGCTCCTCGTTCAGACCGCCGATCTCAGCTCCGGCCACCTCGACCCGGCCCATGACCTCACCGCGTGAGACGAACCGGGTGATTCCGTAGCAGACGAGGAGGAAGACGAAGACGGCGCCCAGTGCCACGGCAAGCGCGCTAAGGGAGATATTGCGTGCGGAAAGATGCTTGTTCATGGGAAGGTCGCCCCAATCGACCCTGTGCCCGGTTGGTCGATGCTAATTGGATCGATGCGTCTATCAGAAGTGACGCTCGGGCCGTGTCTACCCTCGCCTGGTGACGGTCGTCTTCCCTCCGATGGTCGACGGAGACGCGATAAAGGTCTCCGCTACCACTTATGTCACCTACAAGAAGTGCCCGGGACAGGCCGGTGCCCGATTTGAGGGGATCTATGGGCCGGACAGCCGCCCTGCCTTCCTCGGGAGCCTCGCCCACCGCATCTTCAGCCGCCATCTGACCTCAGGGCCCATCTCCTCCGAGGAGTTCACCCAGGCCTGTCGGGAGGAGATCGGCTCATCGACGCTGAACAACAAGCTCGGCGCCCTCGAGATGCGCCCGTCGGCCCTGGCCGCTGCCATCGAGGAGGTCCGGGCGCTGTACGAGCGTTTCACCAGGCTGCCCAATGAGGGGTTCGAGGGCGCGGAGCACTCGATCGAGATGGCGCCGGCAGATGGGGTCGCTCTGGTCGGGACCGTGGACGCCGTCTACAAAGAGGATCTGGGCGGGCACCGCCTCGTCGACTGGAAGACGGGCGAGCTCGGCGAGCCGGAAGACCAGCTTCTGTTCTATGCATTGCTCTGGCTGCTCCAGGCGGACGAGTTGCCGGCGGTCGTCGAGGCCGTCTCGGTGAAGACCGGGGAGCGCTACAGCGCGGTCCCATCGACTGCGGACATGCAGCGGGTGGCCAATGAGCTGGGAGACCTGGTCAACACGATCCGCAACTCGTGGTCCACCGGGCAAGAGCTGGAGCGGGTTGGCGGGCCGTGGTGCCACTTCTGCCCGATTCTCTCCGACTGTGACGAAGGAAAATCTGCGGAGGCGTTGCTCGACTGAGCAACGCCTCCGCGTCTGATCCGGTCAGCAGCAGCTGGTGCCACCACCACAGCAGCCGCCGGTCTCGTCTTCGGGAAGAATCATCAGGTCTCCTTTCAGATCGATGATCTTCGATGTATTGATTATGATCGATACATCGATTAGTGTCAATGTATCTTGGAATGCTGCACTCCCGTCTTCGCCGGTGTGATGGCAGCCGATGATGCGGCAAAGACCGCGGAGCTGATTGCCGCCCTCGCCGATCCGGTCCGGCTGAGGATCGTCTCCATGCTCGCCGCGTCAAGTGCAGGTGCCGCCTGTGGGTGTGAGCTGGAAGAGCCGCTCGGTCTGGCCCAACCGACGGTGTCGCATCACCTGAGAGTCCTCCGGGAGGCCGGGTTGGTGGTCGGCGAGAGACGCGGGAAGTGGGTTCACTACCGCCTGGTCCCGGAGCGCATGGCCGAGATAAGGGACGCGTTGACCCCGGGTCTGCCTCAGCCCGTGTGAGCTCAGGTCGCCAGGAGCTCGAGCAGCTTGATGACCGTGTTCCAGTTGCGAGCCGTCCCCACCACGCCCAACCTCCGCTCGAAGTAATCGAGTGAGAGCTTGGATCGACCTGATCCGCCGGGATAGTGGATGTAGATCTCTCGCCCGGATACGACGAATCGATCGGGTGGAGAGCGATCGGGGTCGAGACCGGCCAGACGGCTCGAGTCCGGATCGGTCTCGAGGAACACCGTGTGAAGCGTTGTCGGGGACACCCCCGGCTCCAGGAACGGGTTACGCCCAACCACGTCGGCCACTTCCTCCCGGGTTCGGGTCACTGCACTGACGTGGAGCCCGAACCGGTCCTCGATGACCTGTTCCACCGCCCCGGCCAGCGGGATCGACAGATCCGAAGGCTCCCTGACCAGGAGATTGCCACTCTGGAGATGTGTCCTGACGTCGGCCAGACCTGCATCGGACAGGGCAGCTCTCAGTTCTGCCATCGGCAACCGGGCCCGTCCGCCCACGTTGACCCCGCGGAGCAAGATCACCAACGGGCTCATCGCTCGGCGGACCCGGAGCCGTCGCCCCGGGCACGGGGGCTGCGCGGCGCCCGGACACCTCTGAGCTCCCAATCCCCTCCGAGCGCGGTCGAGACGACCTCCTCCGAATCGCTGGGTTGGGCCCCGAGATCCACACGGATCGGGGCGTGTCCCTCGACGATGGTGTTGGTCAGGGCGCCCAGGCCCTCGACCTCGACCGTCACCTCGTCACCCGGCTCGACAGGTCTCGACCCGGCCGGTGTCCCGGAGAGGATAACGTCACCGGGAAGGAGCGTGATCGTCCGGGCCAGGTCGGCGACGAGGTAGGCCATGTCCCATTCCATTTCCGAGGTGGTCGCTTCCTGTCGAACGATCCCATTCACCAAGGTCCGGATCGTCTTACCCCTGAAGTCCCACCCGGAGACCAACCCCGGGCCGATCGGGCAGAGAGTGTCGGATCCCTTCACCCGCAGCATCGACCCGGCGTCGGTGTCACGGAAGTCGTGCAAGCCGTAGTCGTTGGCGATGGTGTAGCCGGCGATGTGGTCTTCCGCTCGGGACGGAGACACGTTCTTGCAGATGGTTCCGATGACGATGGCGATCTCGCCCTCGAAGTTGAGGAACCGGCAGCGCGGGGGCCGAACCACCTCACCCCGGTGCGAGTTCAGCGCCGTGGTCGGCTTCTGGAAGTAGGTGGGGGCCGGAGGGAGCCGGGTCATGAACTCCTCGACCCGGCTCCGATAGTTGAGGTGCACGGCGATGATCTTCGATGGCTGGACCGGTGGGAGGTGGACCGCGGTATCGGCGGAGACCCGTCGTCCGGCTCCGGTGACGAGCTCGCTCCCGTCCCGCACGACGTCGGTAGCGACCCCCTCGAGCAGGATCCGGCGATGATCGGCCATCGGGCATCACGCTACCCGGGCGGGGCGGCGATTATGTTCGCTCCCTAACGACCAATGTCAGCCAACACCCTCCACAGTGATCTTGGCGAGGCGGATGCGGACATCACGTCGCACGACACCTTTGTGCGCTCGGTGCCCCACGCCGCATTCGCCAGGATGCGGCATGAGGAGCCCGTCGCCTGGGTCGACGAGAGCAGCGGCGATGGGTTCTGGGCCCTGACCAAGCATGCCGACATATCGATGGTCAGCAGGGACTACACCCGCTTCACCGCTTCGCGTGGCATCCGAATCGAGCAGATGGCGCCCGACGAGCTCGAGGCTCGTCGCACGATGATGGAGTTCGACCCGCCCGAGCACGCCCGTCTCCGCCGACTGGTGCAACCCGGTTTCACCCCCAAGGTGGTGGCCACCTACGAGGCGGCCTTCCGTGTCCTCGCCGGCCATGTGCTCGACGAGGTCCTGCCGCTCGGCGAGTTCGACTTCGTGACAGAGATCGCCAGACAGCTGCCGATCCTCCTTTTGTGCCGTCTGCTCGGGGTGCCCGAGTCCGATGCCGGCAAGCTGGTGGCTTGGGGTGACCAGATGATCTCCAACGCCGACCCCGAGTACACCCCCGTGGTGATCGACAAGGTGGACACCGAGGAGTACCGGCTGCTCCCGTTCCGCTCTCCGGCCGCATTGGAGGTGTTCCGGTATGCCGAGGAGCTCGCTTTCGAGCGCCGCCACAGCCCACAGGACGACATCATCACGGTGCTCCTGACCGCGGAGCCGGATGGCCAGCCGCTCACCGACCTCGAGTTCAAGAATTTCTTCACCTTGATGATGGTGGCCGGCAACGAGACCACGCGTCACACGATCAGCCATGGCCTGATCTACCTGCTCGATCACCCTGGCCAGATGGATCAGCTCGCCGGCGACCCCGAGGCGCTCTCGGTGGCGGCCACGGAGGAGATCCTCCGCGCCTCGTCGGTGACGATGCATTTCCGGAGAACCGCGACCGAGGACACCGAGATACGGGGGAAGGCGATCAAGGCAGGCGACCGGGTGGTGATGTGGTACCCGTCGGCCAACCACGACGAGGACGTGTTCGAAACCCCGTTCAGCTTCGACATCCATCGGAAGCCGAACGACCATCTGACATTCGGAACCGGCCGGCATGTCTGTCTCGGCGCGTCCCTGGCCCGTCTCGAAGTGAGGGTGGTCTTCGAGGAGTTGCTGAGACGGGTGGCCAAGATCGAGATCACCGGTCCGCCCGATCGGCTCCGCTCCAATTTCATCAACGGGGTCAAGCATCTGCCGGTGCGGGCCACCCTGGCCTAGAGGTGGGTGAGCAGCCCGCCGATGGCGAGAGTGACCGTGGTCCAGGTGAGCAGGACTAGCGGGCGTTCCCAGGTGTGGAGGAGCTGGGAACGGTCCCACATCCGGGACTCGTCGAATTGCACACTGGCCTGCCTGGTCCGTCGTCGCACGAAGCGCGCCGGGGTGCTCAGGGCGCGCTGGGCCAGGCTGAGCAGCGTGGCGGCGCCGGCGATCAGGAGCAAAGGCAGCGTCCAGGTCTGTGTTTGGGCCCAGTAACCCACCGCGAGTGGAAACGCCCCCCAAGCCAGGCCGAATCCAACGTCGGTGTGCAGGATCGGCCACTCCAGGGCGTATCCGACAGCGAGCACGACCCCGGCTGCTCCCCACAGAGCGACCCAGGGTGAGATGACGATCGCACCGACGATCGCGATCGTCATCGAGATCAACATGGCCCCGATGCCCACCGACCAAAGGGCACGGTCCGAGAGCCCGGTCCCGAGTGGGCGCCCCTTGACCTCGTCGAGGGCATGGGCGCCGAGCCCCAACCCGACTGCAAAGGCAGAGAGGGTCCCGGCCAGGACCTGCCAGTCGAGCAAGGGGGCCAGAGCAGCACCGATCGCCACGTAGGAGAGATGCCATGCGGTGTAGGGGAGATGGAGAAGCGAGATCAGGTCGTCCCATCTCGAGCCGCTTCGGGCGTAGAAGGCACGGCCATCGCTCATCGCTTCGTCCCCCACATCACAAGCCCTCCGCCCAGCGACATTGGGGCGATCACGACGGATCCGAAACCCGTGCCCTCCCATGTCGCGGCTAGACGATCTGGCGGGTATCGAGAGCTGAAGTCATCGATGCTCGGACCGAGGAACCGCCCGACCCGATACCAGCCCTTCCCGGCCACGAGCCCCGCCAGGGGGAGGACGAGACGGGTATAGGCCCACCAAAGAGGGCGCCAGATGCCGCGCGGCCGACCGAACTCCACCATCCCCACCCGCCCACCCGGGCGAAGGACACGAGCGATCTCGCCCATGCACCTGGTCACATCGTCGACATAGCGGAGCAGGTACCCGAAGACAACGGCGTCGAAGCTCCCGTCGGGAAACGGGAGAGTTTCTGCAGTCGCGACGACACCGATGGCGCCCCTCGCCACGGCAGGCGCCAGCATCTGTTGACTTTGATCGAGCGAGATGACCCTCGCCTGGCCTTCTCGAAGGAGACGGGTGATCGAACCGGTGCCTGCAGCGATGTCGAGAACGGCCATGCCGGGGGCAAGGCCGAGATCGGCCACCATGCGCCGCCGCCACCTGCCGTCCTGGCCCAGGCTGAGGATCCGGGCCCAGCGCTCGTATCCGGGAGAGAGCGGGGCGAAGAGATCCTGCGCCAATTCTGGCGGGGAGACGGTCACCTCATGAACCTACGCCTGATCGGTGGTCCAGTCTCACATTCGGTCTGAGCGCGGTCGGAACTCCACCTGCCCGATACCACGGCTCCGCACCGAGCGAACGGTCAATTCCCAGTCACCCATCGTGAAGCGGTCCCCGGCCTGGCCGGGGATCCTGCCAAGCTCGTCCAGGACCAGCCCGGAGACGGTCGTGTACTCGCCCTCGGGCACCTCGATCCCGAGGTCGACCAGGTCGTGCACGGGGTAGCTCCCGGGGAGGATCACGCTGCCATCTGGAAGCCAGCGGGCGGAGAGGACGTCGCGATCTGTCTCGTCGTAGATCTCGCCGACCAGCTCCTCGACCAGGTCTTCCACGGTGACGATCCCGTCGATGCCACCGAACTCCTCGACGACGAACACCATCTGTTGATGTAGCTCCTGCATCCTTCGCAGCGCGGTCAGCACCAGGACGGACTCGGGCAGGAAGGAGGTCTCCTTGGCCAGGTCGCCGATCGGGGAGCCTGGCTCGGCGGCGACGAGATCACGCAGGTGGGCGATGCCCAGCGCGTCGTCCAGGTCGCCATCCGCCACCACCGGGGCGCGGGAGTGACCTGACTGGAGCAAGGCGTCGATGCCCTCTTCGACGGTTGCGCCTGCATCGAGGGTGAACACCCGAGGACGGGGAATGAGGACCTCGCGCAATGTCCGCTCCGCAACTTCGAACGCTCCCACCAGGATCTCTTGATGGTCCTCGGACAGCGCCCGGTGTGCCATCACCATCTCGCGCAGCTCCTCCAGATCCACTTCCTCACGCGTCGCCCCTGGCTTCCCTCCCAGGATCCGCACCACGAAGTCGGTGGAGACGCTGAGCAGCCATACGACGGGCGTGGAGACGATTGCCAGCCAGTGCAGAGGACGGGCCGCCAGGAGAACCCAGCGATCGGTCCACTGTAGGGCCAGCCGCTTCGGGACCAGCTCGCCGAGGACGAGGGTCAGATACGAGAGGACCAGCGTCACCGCCACGATGGCCACGGAGTCGGCCGCGTCCCCGAACACCTCGAACCACCCCTCCAGGTGCCCGGCCAGGGTCACTGCAGCGGCCGCCGAGGCGAGGAAGCCCGCCAACGTGATCCCGATCTGGATGGTGGCGAGGAAGCGATTGGGCTGACGGGCCAATCTGGCAGCGATGAGACCCGAGCCTCCGCTCCGCTCCAGCCGGCTGAGCTGGGTCTCACGCAGTGAGATGAAAGCGATCTCGCTCCCGGAGAGAAGCCCGTTCACGATCACCAGGCCTCCCACCAACAAGAGCTGTGGCCAGAGGCTTTCCATTCTGCGCCGATCAGCCGATCAAGGTCTTCTCGATGATGTCGATCGCGTGATCGAGATGATCCTGGGTGGTCCTTCGATTGAGGATTGCGAAGCGGAGCACGAAGCGCCCACCGATCGTGGTGTGGGAGATATGGACCACCCGGTCGCGATTCACGGCTTCGAGGGCGGCCCGACCCAGGTCGTCGTCCGCGAGGCGGAAGGCCACGATTGAGAGGTCGGGCTTCCAGGGAGCCTCGATGCCCTCGATCCCGGACAGGCGGCTGTATGCCGCCTCGGCCAGGTCGAGACTTGTGTCGAGGGCCTGACGGAAGGGGGCGACGCCGTGGAGGTGGAGGGGCAGCCACATCTGAAGGGCGCGAAAGGGCCGGCTCAATTCCGGGCCCAGTGAGGCTATGTCACGGAGGCCCGAGTGGTGATCTTCCTCGAGGAGGTACGCCCCGCGCCCCCGATTGGCGTCGATCAGATGCGCCTCGTCCCTCACCAGGAGGGCCCCCAACCCGAACGGCATGGACAGCCCCTTGTGCGGGTCGACGGACATGGAATCGACGCGGTCGATCCCGGCGATGGCGAGCCGTCCTCTCTCGGTCAACTGGAAGAAGCCGCCATAGGCCCCATCGACGTGGAGCCAAAGCCCCTCCTCGGCCGCGATATCTGCCAGGGTGTCGAGGGAGTCGACGGTCCCGGTGTCGGTGGTCCCCGCCGATCCGACGACGAGAAACGGATCGAGGCCGGACCCGCGGTCCGCGGTCACCAACGAGCCGAGCGCGACCGGGTCCATTCGCAGGTCCGGGTCGATCGGCACCGTTCGGATCTGGTCTGCTCTGAACCCAGCGAGCCGGGCGGCCTTCTCCACCGAGTGATGGGTGTGCGGCGTGACGTAGATCACGCCCCTGGCGAAGTCGTCCCCGAGTCTCGCGGTCCGGGCGGCGACGATCCCGGTGAAGTTGGCCGTCGACCCGCCGGAGAGAATCAAGCCGGACGCCCGATCGCCGAGACCGAACAGCGAGGTCATCCACTGCACCATCCCGTGCTCGATCGCAGACATGCCCGGGGCAGCCGCGGTGACGCCCGTGTACCGATTCAGTCCGGCGGCGAGGAAGTCGGCGACGGCGGAGGTGAACAGCCCACCATTGGGGATATAGGAGAGATGACCTCCGGACGGGTGATAGATCCCGGACCGACCTGCAGCCTCGACATCGCCCAGGATGTGGTCGAGCGAGCGTCCCTCTTCGGAGGGTGGCGCCATCAGCCTCCCGGCCAGTGCCTCGTCCAGATCGACACCGGATGCGGGCAGCGTTGCGGCAGCATCGAACCAATCCTGGAGAAACGAGAGGACCGATTCGGTTAGGTCGGCTCGCTCCTGATACCCGGGCTCGAGGCTCTCTGACATCATTGTCAAGGTAGCCCACCATATCGGCCTGCGCCCAACACGACCTCCGCATATACGATCATCGAATGCCAGGTTTCCTGTTCCCCCGGACACCGACCGGGCGCTCATCGCTGGTCCCGGCTCCGCCCTGGCACTACTCGGGTGAGATGCTGACCGTCGAGTACCGGACGGACCCCTCCCGGGTGGCCGCGCTACTTCCCGAGGGCGTCGATCTGGCATCCGAGGACCCCGGCGCCGTGGCCCTCATCTGGGCCGACTGGCAGAGCTGTGGGGACGCCATGGAGGAGCTGGTCGACCCTGTCCGCTCCCAATACAAGGAGTGCTTCGCCGTGGTCCGCTGCAGTTGGAGAGGGGAGACCTGGAGTCGCTGCATCTTCATCTGGGTCGACAAGGACTTCGCGCTCGTGCGCGGATATCACCAGGGGTACCCGAAAAAGATGGGAAGCATCTGGATGACCCGCCCGATCTCTGTCGGCCGGGCCGGTCCCAGACTCGAGCCCGGCGGCAAGTTCGGTGCCACCCTCGCCGCTGCCGATCTCCGCCTCGCCCGGGCCCTCGTGACCCTGCGGCGCCCGGCCGCCGCACCCGGATTCGTCAACGCCCACCCGATGCTTCACAACCGGTGGTGGCCGGCAATCGAATCCGACGGCACCGAGTCGCTGGACGAGCTGGTCACGATGCGGGGGTACGACGGTGAGGTCGCCGATGTCTGGCATGGCGATGCTGAGCTCGACCTGTTCGAGTCGCCCGGAGACGAGCTCTCGCTGCTCGCCCCACGTGAGGTCATCGGTGGCTACTACCACCGGGTTGGTGTTTCATGGAAGGGCGGCACCACACTGCGCCGAACAGTTCCGATGGAGGTTGAGAGCACATGACGTTGATTCTCGAAGAGCTCAAGGAAAAGGGAAAGACCGGTATCTGCATCGGTGGCGAGTGGTCGTCCGGCGCTGGTGAGATGCCGGTGGTCGATCCTGCCACCGAGGAGGTCCTCGTCGATGTCGGGCTCGCCGAGGCCGGGCACGCCGAGGATGCGGTCGACGCAGCCTACGAAGCCCTGGGATCCTGGAGTGCGACTCCTCCCCGTGAGCGGGGGGAGATCCTGAGACGGACCTTCGAGTCGATGCGAGCGAGAGAGGAGGACCTGGCCGAGCTGATCGTCCTCGAGAACGGGAAGGCCTTCCCGGACGCCCTTGGAGAGGTCCGATACGCCGCCGAGTTCTTCAGATGGTTCTCCGAGGAGGCGCCACGGATCGGAGGAGAGGTGCGTCTGTCGCCCACCGGCGACAAGCGGATCATGACCGTGCGCCAGCCGGTGGGGGTGAGTGTGATGATCACACCCTGGAACTTCCCGGCGGCGATGGCCACCCGCAAGATCGGCCCCGCCCTGGCCGCCGGTTGCACCGCCATCGTCAAGCCGGCATCTGACACTCCCTTGACCACCCTGGCCGTGGTCCATCTGATGGAGGAAGCGGGACTTCCACCCGGCGTGGTCAACGTCATCGTCGCCAAGGGGTCGTCGGGCGTGATCGAGAAGATGCTCCACGACCCCAGGGTGCGCAAGCTCTCCTTCACCGGCTCCACTCCGGTGGGCCAGATGCTGCTCAAGGTCGCCGCCGATCAGGTGCTCAACGTGTCGATGGAGCTGGGTGGCAACGCGCCATTCATCGTGTTCGAGGATGCCGACCTCGACGCTGCCCTAGAGGGGGCCATGGTGGCCAAGATGCGCAATGCCGGTGAGGCTTGCACCGCCGCAAACAGGTTCCTGGTCCACGCCGCGGTGGCCGGGCAATTCACCTCGATGCTGGCCGGCGCGATGGGAGACCTGAGAATGGGACCGGGCATCGATCGTGCCAACCAGGTCGGACCGATGATCAACGAGCGATCCCGAGACGACATCGCCGACCTGGTTCAGGACGCAGTCGACTCGGGTGCCAGCGTGGCCGTCGGTGGCACGGTGCCCGATCGGCGCGGTTACTTCTACGCGCCAACCGTCCTCTCCGGTGTCTCCCATGATGCCGCCATCCTCGATCAGGAGATCTTTGGACCGGTGGCCCCGGTGGTCATCTTCGACACGGACGAGGAGGCCATCGCCATGGCCAACGACACCGTCCATGGCCTGATCTCCTACGTGTACACCGGGGATCTGGCCCGAGGGCTCCGAACCGCCGAGGCGATCGAATCTGGGATGGTCGGGCTCAACCGCGGCCTGGTCTCCGACCCGGCGGCTCCTTTCGGCGGCGTGAAGCAATCGGGCATCGGCCGTGAGGGGAGCCACGAGGGGATCGAGGAGTTCCTGGAGACCAAGTACATCGCGACCAGTTGGTGATCAGCTGAACGGTCGGTGGGTCGCCGCTACTCCTGACCCTCGGCAATGTCTTGTGCGCAAAGGCTGACCCCGCCGTCTGTTCAATGCTCCAAGCACCTGGCCCGTCTCGGTAGCGAGGACCCAGATGTGGTCGCCCACCTTCTCCGCCCGAGTCGGGCGCCGGGCGCCATCTCGTCCAGCCTTTCGGGCAAGAGCTCGAAGTCGACCGGCTCCGGTCTGATGGCGATAGAACCCGCTCCTGTGCTGCCCTGGAGGTCTCCCCAATCATCGAACATATGTTCGCTAACCTACCGACCCTCCGGGACAGAATCCATACCCTCGTCAGAGATTTCTCGCTGCCGCCGGCTCCTCAGCCCACGCTGCCCTGGCTGATCTGGACCGTCTTCAGGTCGGAGTGGAAGTCGAGGGCATAGTCGCCGCCCTCACGGCCGATGCCCGAGATCCCGATCCCGCCGAATGGCGCGGTCAGATCACGGACGAGATAGGCGTTCACCCACACCGTCCCGGCACGGATCCGGCTGCCCATCCGCTCCGCTCGCTCCTCGCTGCCGGTGTAGACGATTCCGGAGAGCCCGTAAGCGGTCGAGTTGGCCAAGTCCACCGCCTCGTCCTCGTCGGTGAACGTCTGGAACGTGAGCACCGGCCCGAACACCTCCCGCTGGACGATCTCGGAGTCGTTGGCGATCGGCGCGATCAGGGTCGGCTCGTACCAGAGGCCATCCTGCCTCCAACGCTCCCCACCCCGGAGCACCTTGTCGCCGTGGCGTCGTGCCCTCTCCACGAAACCCTCGACCCTAGCGAGGTGATCGGGATGGATCAGGGGACTGATGGTCGTCCTCGGGTCACGGCTGTCACCGAGCACGTGGGCGTCGGTGAACGTGTTGAACAACTCGAGAAACTCGCTTGCGACCGACTCCTCAACGAGGACACGGGTCCCGGCGAGACAGGTCTGGCCGGAGTCGTCGTACTGTCCGGCCGCCTTCCTCGCCGCCGCATCGAGATCGGAGTCGGAGAACACCAGCAGGGGCCCCTTGCCCCCCAACTCGGCAGTGAACGGGACGATGTTCCTGGCGGCGGAAACACCGATGTGACGCGCCGTCTCAGGCGACCCGGTGAACGAGATTCGGCGGACACGTCGATCGGATACCAGAGCCGCACCGATCTCCTCGCCGATCCCTTGCACGATGTTGAGCGCGCCCGGCGGCAGCCCCGCCTCGCCGGCCAGGTCGGCGAGGATCGAGGCCGACAGTGGCGCCCACTCGGCCGGTTTCAGGATCACTGTGTTGCCCGCAGCCAGGGCGGGGGCGATCTTCCAGGTGGACAACAGCCATGGGGCGTTCCAGGGGGTGATGATCACGGCCGGCCCCGCCGGCATCCGATGCACCCGGTTGTCCGTCCCCTTCGACGACCATCTGCGTCCCTGGTAGGCGGCTGCCAGGTCGGCGTAGTAGCGGAGGTTCTCGGCGCCCCGGTGGATCACCCTGGCCTGGAGGCTCTCCAGGAGCATGGCCATGTCGACGCACTCGACCATGGCGATGGTCTCGATGTTCGCATCGATCAGATCGGCCAGACGATGCAAGGTCTCGGCCCGTCGACCGGGGCCGAGATCCGACCACCCGGGGAAGGCCTCGACTGCGGCCGTCACCGCCTGGTCGGCGGTGAGGGCGTCGCCCCTCGCCACCCTGGCCAGGAGCCAGTCCCAGTCCAAAGGGGATCGGACCTCGAACGCGTCGGCCGAGGGAATTCGCCTGCCGCCGATGTAGTGGTCAGGCGACACATCTGTTGTCGAGATCTCAACCCTTGAGGATGGCATGTTCGGTTCGTTCGGTGCCAAAGGATAAGCTCGAAGACTTCCAGCCATGCCCCGACCCCTCTATGACCACAATGATCACGTCGTGCTCGAGGCTGAGCGCGACATCCGGGCTCGTCTCGGAGATCGCTCCTTCGACTTCGAGGCCCTGCTCGCCGTCTCGAACATCTACCGCGCCGCCAACGCGGTGCGCAACCGAATGGAGCGGGAGGTCCTCACCCCGGTCGGTCTCACCTGGGGCGGGTTCACCATCCTCTTCGTGCTCTGGGTGTGGGGCGATCGGGAGACGGCGCAACTGGCCGACGACTGCGGTCTGGCCAAGGGCACTCTGAGCGGGATGTTGACCACATTGGAGAAGACCGGTCTGGTCGACCGATCGCGCCATCCCGATGACGGGAGACGGGTCCGGGTGACCCTCAGCGACTCGGGGCGGGACACCATCGAGGCGGTGTTCCCCGAGTTCAACCGATACGAGGCGAAATTCACCGCAGGGCTGGATGACGGGGAAAGACGCGAGCTGGCGCGACTCCTGCGATTGGTGACGGCAACTGCCGACGGCGTCCCGCTCGTGGCCGAGTGAGCACGGAGGGCACACACCGAGCCGCCCTGACCGCGGTGAGGTCGGCCCACACGCTGATCTGGTTCCTCGTCGAGGCGGCCATGGTCTACCTGGTCATCGCGGGGATCCGGAAGCAGTCGGACAGGAAGGCGGGGGTTGCCGCCGTCATCGTCGCTGCCGAGACCCTGGTGTTCCTCGGCAATGGGGCTCGTTGCCCGCTCACGGGATTGGCCGAATCGATGGGAGCGGACAGCGGTTCGGTGACCGACATCTTCCTGCCCCGATGGTTTGCCCACAATCTGCCGGTGATCCATGTCCCGTTGATCGGCGCCGCCGTCTGGCTGCATTGGCGGAACCTGACACGCCGAGCAGAGCCGGGTGAACCCGGATAACCTGTCGTTCGGTCGCTAACGAGTCTTGGAGGACACGTCATGGGTGAGATCGTCGGCGCAGGATTGATCAGCCACGCCCCCACCATCATGTTCGACGAGGCGACCAGGCGCGAGATCAACGATGGCAAGGAGATCAGCCTCGTCCCGGGTCTGGTCCGCCTGAGAACCGAAGTCTTCGATCGATTGCAGCCGGACACGATCGTCATCATCGACTCCCATTGGTTCTCGACCGTCGAGCACTTGCTGGCCGCGCAGGCACGTCGGAACGGAATCTTCACCTCGTCGGAGCTTCCCCGGGGCATGGCCCAGATCCCGTACGACTTCCCGGGAGACCCCGAGTTGGCCAAGCTCGCAGCAGCGCTGGGACAGGAGCTCGGGACCCCCACCCATGCCTCAGAGGACGACTACCTCCCCGTGTACTACGCGACGATCAACCTCCTCCACTACCTGCGCAAAGACGAGAAGGTCGTATCGGTCTCGGTGGTGCAGACCGGGGAGACCGACGACTTCATCACGATGGGCGAGGCCATCGGCGAGGCGGTGGCGAGGCTGGACAGAAGGGCGGTGGTCCTCGCGTCGGGCGGGATGAGCCATACCTTCTGGCCTCTGAAGCAGCTCCCGAAGCACGAGGCATCCGACCCGATCCACATCATCACACCCGAGGCCCGAGCTGCCGACGAGGAGCGCCTCGAGTGGATGAAGGCCGGCGATCATGCCCGGATCGTCGACACGATGGACTCCTACTTCGAGCACTCTCCGGAGGGCGCCTTCGGGCACTATCTGATGATGCTCGGCTCCATCGGGGGCCGGGACTGCACGGCCCGCGGTGAGCTCTACTCCGACTACGAGAACGCCACCGGGACCGGCCAGGTCCACGTTTGGTTCGACCGACCCGAAGGTGGCTGGACCGGCTGACACCAATCCGATGAAGCGCCGTGGCACAATCTCAAGGGTGGTGGTAACCGAGCCAAGACCAGACGATCTCACTATTCGTCTCGCCCATTTCGCCGGATCGCTCGAGGCACTCGCCATCCCCGGCTCAGCGGACCCGGGCAGCCCCGGCCTGAGACGGGATTGGATCGTCCGAACCATCCGCGGCTACCTGATCCCGAGGATGGAGAACCCTCTCGCCCCTCTGACCGTGGTGTTCGCCGGGCCCACCGGAGCCGGGAAGTCGACCTTGCTCAACTCCGTGGCCGGTGCGGAGCACAGTGTCGCTGGACCGCTCCGCCCGACCACCAAGTCCCCACTGGTCCTCGCCGCCAGAGACCTCGCTTCCGGGTACTCCACCATTGGCGGGATCCAGTGCCAGGTGGTCACCGGACGCGCCCCCATCCTCGACGAGTTGACTTTGGTGGACACGCCCGACATCGATTCGACCTCGATCGAGCATCGGGTGATCGCCGAGACGATGATCGACTATGCCGACGTCGTGGTGTACGTCAACTCTGCGCAGCGTTATGCCGATCTCGTGCCCTGGGAGGTTCTGCGCCGGGCTCACTCACGAGGTGCCCCGGTGATTCACGTGCTCAACCGCATCAAGAGCAGCAGCAGTGGAGCCCTTGCCGACTACGCCACTCGTCTCCAGACGGAGGGGCTCGGCTCGGATGTGGTCGCGGTCCACGAGCATCGCATGCCCCGTGGGGCACAGGCCGTCCCCCTGGTGACGATCCAAGGATTGCGCGACCGGCTGGTCGAGGTCGTGGAAGAACGGCTCGCCGGGAGGGTGGATGTCGTCATGTCGGTCCTCGACACGACACTGGACCAGGCCGATGAGATGCTCTCAGAGGTGGCCGGCATGACCCACGGGGTGCTCTCTGGCGCCTCCCGACGCGGTCTCACCGTTGACCTGGGGCGGATTCTGTCCACCCTGGGCCCAGTGCCGGCAGGCGCCCCGAATGTCGGTCCACTGGCCGGGCTCTCGGGGAAGCGGCTGATCACCCGGGGGAGAGTGCGTCGAAGTCTCCCGACGCCGTCGAGCGTCGCCCGGAGCCAGATCCTTCTCGACGCCTCACTTGTCGCTGCGATCGACTCAGACATCCGGGCGGGGTTGCGGAGCACGAGCCTGCTCGAACCCGGTCAGACAGAGGATCTGGTGGGAAGAACCCACGTCTCGGCGATGTCGGCGATCACCGGCTGGCATCGGGACCTCGATGGCATGCGCAGCGTGCAAGGCGCGATCGACCCGTCATTGGCCGCCTATCTCCTCGCCAAGGCCGTCCTTCACGGCCAGGGTCCGGGTGAGGAGGAGGCAATGCAAGTCTTGGCGGGGATCGCCGAGCTCACTGGCCCGCTGACCAGGGCGAGGGAACTGCTGGAGACGCAACTGATACCCGTGTACGCCCGGTTCGATCACGAGGTGGCCAGCCGAGCGGGGGAATCCGTTGCATCCGACGCCGCGATCTACCGTGCCCGAACCTCGTTGTCCGCGGTGGTCGCGAGGTCGTCGTTCGCAAATGCATGACGCGCTCATCGTCTTGCTCGACAAGGTCGATGTCGCCGTAGCCGAGTCCCGGGGAGTCATCGACCCAGGCGACCTCGATCCGGTGGCGCGCGTCGCGGCCGAGTCGCGGTTCCGACTCTCGTATCCGGAGACGATCCTGGTGGTCGCCTTCGCCGGGGGCACGGGCTCGGGCAAGTCGAGCCTGTTCAACGCGCTGGCCGGTGAAGAGGTGGCCCTCACCGGCGGCATCCGACCGATGACGGTGCGACCCCTCGCCCTGGTCCCCGCGGCGGCCCGCGGCTCACTCAGCGGCCTTCTCGACGATCTGGGGATCGAAGACCGTTTCGAGCACGAGGGGCCCCCCTGGCTCTGCCTGCTCGACCTGCCCGACAACGACAGCATCGAGGTGGACCACCGCCATCAGGTCGATTCACTGATCCCGCGGGTGGACATGGTGATCTGGGTCACCGACCCGGAGAAGTATCGGGATGCGTCCCTGCATTCCGGGCACATCGCCCCGCTGTCCGGCTATCAACGCCAATTCCTCTTCGTGCTCAACCAGGTGGACAGGATGGATCCCGCCGATGTCGCCTATGTGGCGGGCGATCTCGCCGCGGCTTTGCGTGAAGACGGGGTGGAGGCACCGGAGGTGATCATGACTTCCGCCCAGCCGGAATCAGGTCCCGCCACGGGCGTCGATTTGCTTCTCCGGCGACTCGAGGAGAGGCGGGATGAGAGGATGGCGATCCACGGGAAGATCCTCACCGACCTCACCGGGGCATCCTCCCGGCTGGTGATGGCGACCTCCGGAGCCCAAAGCCTCGACTTCGAGAAGAGATGGAGACCCGAGCTCGATCGGGCGATCAGCCTCGCTACCGAAGGGGAGGTCGCCGAGGCCGGCAGTCTTCTCTCCGGGTTCATCCGCGACCTGGCCGGGGAGGCCGGTGGTGAGACCCGCGCTCGTCTTCTCGAATTCGCCGATGACGTGCCGGCCCGATTCCTGGAGTGTGTGGCCGGCGCCGCCATCACGCCTGCCCATGAAGGAGCGTCGACCTCGTGGTGGCGTCCGGGAAGGAAGGGCAGGTCAGGCTCGGGGCAGATGGAGTTTTCGTTCCGGCAACTGGAGGAGGCGGTGGACGGCGCCATCGCAGGCCCGGTCCGTGACCTACTCGCCCGCCGGGCCCGAGCCCAAGCCGCAGTGGCCGAAATGGCGCTCGCTGTGGCGCAAATGCGGAAACGGACCCCGGGCTAGGCTCGATACGCGTGGCCGACCTGAATCCTTGGATCTCCACGGCGATCGTCATCGTCTCCATGCTGGTCCTCTACCTGATCCTGGTCCGGATCGGCAACCGGTACGTTGCCAGTTTCCGGTCGCACACACCTCACTCGGCTGCCCGGGTCGCCACGTTGTGGGTGATGGTTCGACGCACGATCCTCGTCGTCCTCCTGGTGATCGCCGTTCTGATGATCTTCGACATCTGGGGCCTGAGCATGGCGCCATTCGTCGCCATCGGCACCGTGATCGGGGTCGCGCTTGGGTTCGGCGCCCAGGACGTGGTGAGGGACGTGCTCGCCGGCTTCTTCATCATCGCCGAGGATCAGTATCAGATCGGCGATTCGGTGACCATCGCCGGGACCAACGGGACGGTGGAAGACATTCAGTTCAGGGTGACCGTGCTCCGTGACGTCGAAGGCAACGTGTACTACGTCCCCAACGGGCAGATCACCGTCACCGAGAACGCGACGAGCCGGTTCGCCCAGCCGGTGCTCGACGTCCGGGTGGGGTATGAGGCCGACATCGACCAGGCCATGGACGTGATGCTCGACGAGTTGAAGAAGCTGGCAGAGGACCCCGAATGGAGTGACCGCATCACTGCCGAGCCCGAGATGCTGGGAGTGCAGGAACTGGCCGACTCGGCCGTCCTCATTAGGGCCCGTCTCACCACCGTGGCCACCGAGCGATGGGCCGTCCGTCGCGAGGCGCTGCGTCGGGTCAAGAACCGCTTCGACAGTGAAGGGATTCCGATCCCGGTCCCGCAGGTGAGGTTCTCTCAGCCCTCCGACTGACCGGTGACCACGCGGAGCGAGTCGGGCGCCCACTCGATCGTGCCCCCGTCGACCATTCCGAGGGACTCGCCGTCCGCCTGCGCCGCGGCCGGGGGGTCGGCGTCCATCTCGAGGCGCTTGACGTGCCGGAGCACGTTCCACTCCGGGATGACTCCCAGGTCCCTGTTGCGAAGCAGGGCGGTGATGATGCTCGGGATTCGAGAGCGCCGGAGTCGGCCGATGCTTAGGACGGTCATCGGGTCGGGATGCTCCGGGGAGAGCCGCAGAGGCATCGAGCCGAAGTAGGTGTACACACTGCGGAACTGGACCAGGATGGTCGACGCCAACTCGCGATGCTGATCGATCGTCAACATGATGTGAGGGCTGCGACGGGGATCTCGCCAGGCAACCGAGAGAGTCGTTCGCGCGTAATGGATCGAGCCGAAGCGGTATTTCCGATAGGGATCCTTGTCGGCCTCCAGAACGACAGCGGCGTCGAGACCGAGCCCACAAGCGAAGATCGCATGGTGGACGGTCTCCACCGAGCCCCGGGCCAATGTCATGCGGGCCGTCCCGATCGACCACGGTTCGTAGGTCTCTGCGATGAGACGGGCGGCCTTGTTGGCTCGGGAGGGGATCCTGAGCAGGCGGGCGATCACATTGGTGGTCCCGACCGGGATGATCCCGAGGGCGGCGTCCGTGCCCACCAGGCCCTGGGCGACATGATGAACCATCCCGTCGCCGCCCATCGCCACCACCACCTCTGCCCCCGAGCCCGCGGCCTGGGCGGCTCGCATCTCGGCATCAGCCGCAGTCTCGGGCCATACAGGCTCCACACTCCCGTGCCTGCGGAATAGGGACATGACATCACGGTGAGCTCCACCGGTGAACTGAGAGGCCGATGGGTTGGCGATGACCACTATCCGGTCCATTGAGGGGAGCGTACAGCTGTACCCTCCCGCACCGTGAGTGACTCAGAGCCAAGGTTCTCTCTCGTTGCCGGTGAGGGCGACGGGGCGATGCTCGGTTTGGCGGCCGGAGACGCGGCAGGTGGGGCGTGGGAGCTCGGCTATTCGGCGGTCACCGAGCAGGCAACTGTGGTTGCCTATCAGCTGATCGAGCACCGCCGTCTCCAGGCCTCTTCCATGATCCAGGCAATCCGCGAGTTGGACGGCTCGGATGGGGAGGAGCCGGTCTACCGGGCGGAGAGCCGTCACTTCCGTGCCTGGCTCGATGGTGCCCGTGGCGGGAGCCCGGCTCCGGAGAGCGGTCAGTCGCTCGACGCCGCCCCTCGGGCGGTGCCGCTCGGAGTCGTGTTTCGTCGAGAGCCGGACAGCCTCCGTGATGAGGCGATGGTGCTCGGCAGGCTGTTCCACGCCGATGACGCCTCGATCCTGGCCGGCGCGGTGGCGGCAGGGGCCGTCGCCGCGTCGTGCTTCGGCCAGTCCGGCCGTGACCTCATCTCGGGGGTGATCGAGCTGATCGAACCAGTCTCGACCCAGTTCGCCACGGGGTCGGCCCTCATGGCGGAGTTGAACGGGTTGCTGGCACATGTCGGCGTGGCCGACGGAGAGAAAGCCCTGGCCCTGGCGTCGGGAACGGGTGAACCCTGTCCCTGGGATCAGATCAAGGCGGGTCTGCTCCTCTCGGCACCGGTGGTGGACCGTGCTCATGTGCCGATCGAGCAGGCAGCCAGGATCGGTGGCAGTGCCCTTGCCGGGATGGTGGGCGGGATCGTCGGGGCCAGAGTCGGGATCAGGGCCTGGCCGTGGGCCTTTGCCAATGACACGTGGTTTGCCGAGATCGGCAGACGTCTGTCCCGTGGCCCACAGGAGGTGGCGGACCTGCCCATCCCCTACGCGGTCGAGCACCACCTCATTGCGGGGGAGCGTCAGGGATTGTACTGACGACCGGCATGTCGACCGCGGGCCACACCCGCTCTGAGTCGTCGACCTTTCTCAGTACACACCATCCGACCGCGACAAAGACGATCAGGGCGCCCATCGCCACCTGTCTGCTCAGACCGAGCACGTCGACGATCAGTGCCCAGGTCAGGGGGCCAAGGATGGTGGCGAACCTGCCGACGGTGGCGTACAAGCCGTAGAACTCGCCGAGATGCCTCGGGGGGGAGACACGCGACATGACCACCCTGTCGGCAGTCCAGGTCGCTCCAAGGGCGAGGCCACCGATGAGACCGATCGCCCAGGCGAGTGTGATCTCCCCGGTCATCGCCGCGATGACGCCCGAGGCAAGGGCGACCATCCACATCACGAGGACGGTGCGAAGGACTGGCATCGGCCCGAAGTGCCCCACCAGGCGACCCGCCACGAAGGCTCCGATCACGGCGGCGAAGATCGCCAGCCCGAGCAGGTTGGTCACGAACCGCCGATCCAGCCCGAGCTCCTCGATGACGAAGATGGTGAGGAATCCACCGATCAACGTGTTGATCGCGTCCGTGTAGAGGAACCGCCC
>Ga0105106_10000295_pt1 | contig 35207 bp, 36 predicted proteins | sample PPLLaktember2015_5_FD_79109 | JGI IMG/M metagenome (GOLD analysis project Ga0105106, IMG submission 79109) | Freshwater sediment microbial communities from Prairie Pothole Lake near Jamestown, North Dakota, USA - PPLs Lake P8 Core (1) Depth... | ecosystem: Environmental > Aquatic > Freshwater >... | reverse complement strand
CGCGCCGGCCCGTGGCGACGCGGCCCGCGACCGAGGCCGCGAAGAGCTCGGAGAGGAACGGCTGCGAGTCCGCCAGCGGATCCGCCTCCACCGGGTCGACGCCCGCGCCGAGGCCGCGGTGCTCGAGGAGGCGGGCGAGCCGCCTCGCCATCTGACCCGCGACCCGCGCCACCTCGGCGTCGTCGGGGGCGGGAGCGCGTAGAAGCGCGGGGCGCCGCCGGGCCCGGGGGCGTAGACGCCGTCGAGCACGAGGGAATGGAAGTGGACGTTCAGGTTCAGGGCGTCCCCGAAGCGCTGCACGAACGTGACGGCCCCGCACTGGCCGCGGGCCACGCCCCGCTGCCGTCGGGCTCGACGCCGGAGCGACGCGAAGACGGCCCGCACGCGCCTTTCCTGTCTCGCTTGCGGAGGCCGCGGTACCGTTTCCCCGGCATGTGCGTTGGCTCTCTGTCCAGCACCCTGCAGCCCGGATTCTTCTTGCATCAATCCCAATTTTGCTTGCATCAAGCGCGAGGCCGAGAGCCTGATACATTGATTTCCCTCGCGGAGAGGTGGCCGAGCGGTCGAAGGCGGCGGTCTTGAAAACCGCTAGGTGCGCGAGCACCTCGAGGGTTCGAATCCCTCCCTCTCCGCCAAGCGTCGGAGGAGCGGCGCAATGGGGAGCCCGAGGCGCTGCGCACGGCGGAGCGGACCACGGAGAAGCCGGGGAGCTCCTCGAGCACCCCCCGCTCGAAGGCCCCGAATGCTCGGCCCGCGCAGCGGCGGGCTACTTCCTCGCGGCGTCCACCGCCGCCATCACGTCGTTCGAGGCGTTCGCCGGAGCGGGCACCTCGGTGATCGGGTCGTCGACGTCGTCGTACTCGAGGCGCAGGGCTCGGCTCATGATCGCGTGCATGTCGTAGGTGCAGGTGATGTAGGTGAACTCCAGGATCTCGACGTCGCTCAGCTCGGCGCGCAGCGCGTCGAAGACCGCGTCGGGCACGCGGCCGCCCTCCAGTACCAGGCAGTCGGTGTAGGCCAGCACGGCGCGCTCGACGGGCGAGAAGCAGGTGGCCACGGACCAGGCCTGGATCGCCTGGATCTTCTCCTCGCTCAGCCCCACCGAGCGCGCGGCCTTGCAGTGCTGCGAGAACACGAAGCGGCTGCCGCGCGCGTAGCCCGCGCGGAGCTGGCCGAGCTCGCGGAGCTGCGCGGAGATCTTGCGCTTCCGGCTGCGATAGAACTGGAAGCCCTGGACGGTGTGATCAAAGCAGTCGGGGACGTTCGCGAAGATCGTCCACCAGTTGCCGGGCGTTCCGGTGGCCGTCCCCGGCGAGGCGACCGGATCGCGATCGCCGAACAGGAGCTCGTAGAGCTTCATCCCGTTCGGGTGGACTTCGTCGCGCGGAACCTGGCGGAGGCGGGGCACTGGGGACTCCTTTCGCTAGATGGAGCTGGCGAAGACGGGAAGGTCGGCGTCGAGCAGCGCTCGCCCGCCCTGCTGGCACGCGCTCCTCGCCCGTTCAGAGCGGCTGCTCGGGGTTCCAGGTCTTTCCGCCCGGCCAGCCGGGGATCGGCGGATCGGGGAGCGGCGGCGTGGCGGGGTAGTCGCCCGCCGCGCGCGGCCAGGCGATCGGGGTGACAGCGCTCGCGACCGGCGCTCCGACCGCGATGCCCGCGCGATCGACGCAGGGATGCGAGAAGTTCGCGCGCCGGCGGGTCGAGCCGTCCGCGAAGTAGATCATCGTGTGCGTGCGCCGCGTCCGGTCGCCCCGGTTGGGGCGCGCGCAATGGATCGTCAGCCCGTGGTGGAAGGCGACGTCGCCCGGCCTCACCGGCTCGAAGCGCGGGGCGATGCCGCGGGCCTCGCTCCCCTTCTCGAGGTCGAACCCCGTGCCGGTGAAGATGTTGGGGAACGCGCGGCGCTCCTCGAAGCGGTGGGAGCCGGGTACGTAGCCCATGCAGCCGGTCTCGAGGTCGGCGCCGTCGAACGCGATCCACGCCGTCACGGTGTTCGCCTCGGCGAGCGGCCAGTACGCCTGGTCGTGGTGCGGATCGGTGGCGCGCCCCCCTGGCTCCTTGTAGAGCGCCTGATCGTGCCAGAGGCGCAGCGCCGGGACGCCGAGCAGCTCCGCCGCCGCCCGGGCGATGCCCGGGTGGAAGGTGAGCGGCCGGACGTCCTCGCAGTCCTCCCAGAGATTCAGGCACTGGAGGAACGACTGCTCGTAGTGCGACCGCTCGCCGAAGCTCCGCGGATCCCCGGCCGTGCGGCGCGCCACCCCGCGGTCGACCGCGGCGCCGAGCCGCTCGAGCTCGGCGGGCGAGAGCAGCCCGCGCAGCACCACGTAGCCGTTCTCGCGGAACGACTCGCGCGCCGAGGGGTCGATCGCGTCCATGCCGGGAGGGTCGACCATCTCCGCAGATTCGTCAAGAAATCGATTTTCTCTCAGGATGGGAACGACGTAGCCACCCCGCCGTCTCGATGTTCGACGTTGACCCCGCCTGCGGCCGGGTTCACAATGCGGCGGGCTCCGGGGCCGCGTGGTGCTCCAGCATGGTGCTCCGGGGATGGGGGCGAGCATGGAATCTCCGCGGCGCGTTCGGCGCGGCGTTCCGCCGGCGATCCTGCGCGTCGTTCTCGCCGGTTTCGTCGCGGCGGGCGCCGCGCTGCCGGCGGCCGCCCAGACCGCGGGCGTCAAGTTCAAGGGAAAGCTCGAGGCGCTCTGGCGCTCGCACGCGTACGCGATGAACCCCGGCGGCATCTACACGCTGCTCGAGATCCCACAGGGCGAGCGCCTGATCCTGACGGACGTCGTGCTCTCGAACCCGCACGCCTCCGGCATCGAAGTCCGCGTCGACGCCGGCGCGGGTACGACGACCGAGCTGGTGCTGGAGATCCCGGCCGGCGGCGTCTTCTCCCACGCCTTCACCACCGGCATCCCGTTCGAGCCGGAGACCGAGCTGCGCGTGCGCTACGCCGCCGGGCCGGCGCCGATCCAGATCCACCTGACCGGGCTGCTGCTGAAGGCGAAGTGACTGCGCCGGGTGACCAGATCACCCTCCGAGTCGAGATCGAAGCCTCCGGTCCTTCTGACCGCGATCATACACCGAACGGCGTCGGGTCGGAGCGCGAACCGGCCGGATCCGCGTCGAAGATCGCCGCGCAACACGCGCCGGCGCCTTCACGCAACACGTTGAATTCGCTCGCTTCGGCGCCAAGTCGGGCGTGCGCGAGACGTCGCTGCGGCGGTCTCCCTACCGAACCCGTTTCGGTGTGGCGTCGACCTCCTCAGCGACTCGAGACGGTTGCGGGCGGGGGATCGCGCGGGCAGGATCCGGGCCGGCAGACTCGTGCTCCGGACGCGTTCTGTCGATACGGCTTCCAGGCAAGCGTGGTGACCTCGTTTCGACCTGCGACGCAGGGAGTGGAGATCGAAGATGAAGCGGCTGCTCGCGTCGTTCGTGATGACGTCCGTCGTGCTCGCCCTGGGAGCCCGCGCCGTCCTCGCGGGCAGCGTCAACCTGAGCGGGTCGCTCACCCCGGGTGGTGCCCAGCTGCCGCAGGTTGCGATCATCACCACGCCGAACTGCACCGGCGCCTACACCGCCTTCTCGGTCCTGTACGCCGTGTACTCCTTCACCGTCGACGTCGGCGGCCCGTACAAGTTCACCGAACCGGCCGCCGACACGGCCCTGTACGTCTACGACGGGGCCTTCGACCCCAACCTTCCCGCGGACAACTGCCTCGCCGCCACCAATACGAATCCCCTCGACATCGACGTGACTCTGGCGCCGGGCACGGTCTATCGCGTGGCGGTCATCGACGACACCTTCGCCCAGGCGGGACTCGCCTACGACATCGGGATCAGCGGGCCCGGGAACATCGTCGACTGCGCCTTCCTCGACGAGTTCGCAGACGGGCTCGTGGATTGGCTCGTGGTCAAGCCGGACGCGACGGAGACGGCCGGCAGCCTCGTCCTCACGCCGGCCACGAACAGGAGCCGAGCCGAGGTGGTAGCCACCTCCATCCACCCGGGCTGCAGCGAATGCTCGATGAGCAGCGTCGTCCAGACGAGCGGGGGAAACCGGAGCAAGGTCTGGGTCCTCGGCTGGTACGCGGACAAGAAGAACTACGTCGAGCTGCTGCTCGACGAACGGAACGACGCCGTCGTGCTGAAGCAGAAAGTGAGGGGTCGGACCGTCAGGAAGGAAAAGGCCTCGCTGACCATCGATCCCTCGACGGCCTACGCCGTCGTGATGGGCTTCGACGGCGCACAGATCAGCGTGTCGATCGACGGAGCGCCGCTGATCGCCATGAGCACGACGCGCCCGCCGACGGGGGCGCCCGGGTTCCGAGCAAAGAAGGCCACGGCCAGCGCCGAGTACGTCTGCGTGAACTGATCGCTGGTCCGGCGCGGCGGTAGCGTGATAGGGTTCGCTCCATGCTGCCGTGTACTCTCCCACGCTCCGCCCTCCCCCTCGCCCTCGCCTGCGCCGCGGCGCTCGCGGAGCGCGCCCCCGCGGCGCCTGTCCGAACTACCCCTACCCCTCGATCTCGGACCGCTGCGTCGGCGACGGCTTCTGCGGGCGGGTCGAGCCCGAGGCGCAGGCCTCGCGCACGTACGTCGAGCCGGGACCGCTCGAGTCCGAGTCCGCCGACCCGCTCGCGTTCTCCCACGGCGCCACGGCGGGGAGCGGAGACAACTACGCGATCGTCGAGGCGAGCGTCGGCGCCGGTCGGAGCTCCATCGACGTCGACGCGAGCGTCGACGTGACCGCACCGATCTTCGACGGCGATCTCCAGGTGACCGAGAACGCCCGCGCCGGCATGTCGCCCCTGCGCAACGTCACGGCCACCGAGCTCCTCGAAGGCGTCGACCTCGGCGCGGTGACCGAGTTCAGCCGCGGGCCGTTCAGCGTGACGACGGGCGTTCCGCTCCAGCTCGAGCTCTGGATGGAGTCCGGCGCCGGGGCGCTCACCACAGGGGGCGACGGCTCCTCCACGTTGGAGCTCACCGCCTTGCTCGGCCCGGCGGGCGGCGGCGACATCTTCGACCTGCCGGCGGGCTACTCCGCGGACTCCGAGCAGGCCGGCATCGCCGGCAACCGGATCGTGCGCGCTCCCGAGAGCGGAGCTCCGGCCGCGGTGGGAGTCCTCGCGCTGGCGGCCCTCGCACGGCGGCGCCGCCTCGGGCGCAGCGCCCGCGCCCCATTCCACCGCGGCTAGCAGCCCAGGCTCCGAAGCGACCGGGGGCACCCGCGCGGGGTGTGAACGTCTTCACAGCGGGGAGGGCTCTTCCCCGGCGATCGTGTCCTCGTCAGGTCGTGGTGCAGGACCTCGGCGAGGTCGTCTACGAGGCGAGCCTCGCGACGCTCGATCCCGCCGCCACGCCCGCGACCGCCCGCGTGCTCTGCCGCTAAGCGCCGCCCGACCCACCCTGGAAGGAGCTCATCATGCGTCTCCCGTCCGTCGCCATCCTCGCGGCCTCCCTCGTCCTCCTCGCCGCGCCGGTCGCCCGCGCGATCCCGTTCTGCGAGAAGTTCCCCGAGTCGCCGATCTGCAACCCGGATCCCGATCCCGACCCGTGCGAGATCGACCCCGCGTCGTGCGAGCCCGACCCGGAGCCCGACCCGTGCGAGCTCGACCCCGCCTCGTGCGAGCCGGAGCCGGAGCCCGAACCCGAGCCCGAGCCCGAGCCCGGGCCGGAGGACTACACGGAGGGCGCGAGCCTGGAAGGGTCCTATCTGCTGAAGGGCGAGGGCCTGAAGCTGAGGGTGCCCGTAGCGCCGTCGGTGTTCTTCAACGAGCAGCGCTTCGTGCTGGTATTCGACAAGACCCAGGCCTTCGAGGGGACGCTCGTGCCGAAGGGCAGGAAGGGAACGAAGTTCGACCTCGTGTTCGACGACGCCTCGGCGGACGCCTACGCGCAGTTCGTCGCGGATCAGATGGCGCTCTTCGCCGGGCGAGCGGCCGAGACCGCGGTCGGCCAGAGCTCGAAGCTCGTCTTCGTGCTGCGCGACGACCAGACCGCGCGGCTCAGGATCAAGAGCTCGGTCGTCGAGGCCGACGGCGACGAGATCGTCTTCAAGACGAAGGCCGCTGGCCCGGTCGAGCCGCTCGTGGAGGGCTAGCCGGCCTCGCCCGATGGCGCGCGGTTACGCGCGGAGCAGCCACGCGTATGCGGCCGCGAGCGCCGCGCGCCCGTCGGTTTCGACGACGGATCCGTGGGCGACGATCACGCGGGAGATGGGCCAGCGCAGGACCTTCTCGAGGGAGGCCCGATAGGCGGCGCGGTCCCGGATCGCGAGACGCTCGAGCGCGGTGACCGAGAGCCGGCCGTAGGCGCCGGCCAGGCGGAAGGCGAGGCGGGTCAGCGGGGCGGCCTCGGAGCCGACGTGGAAGGCGAGGTCGCTGGCGATCAGGGTGGCGCTCGGGCGGTGGAAGAAGACCACCTCGTTGCTGAGGGGAAAGCCGCGCATCGCAGCCTGGTCCAGCACCTCCGCCCATTCGGGGTCCGGCTCGTCGCCGAGGACCCCCGCGATGGGGAGGTCGGGCCGCTTGGCCTCCACGCCCGGCGCCACGAACAGGCGCGCGTCCGGGCAGGCGGCGCGCCACGCGCCCGCGAACAGGTGATGGAAGCGGTTGGGCGCCACGAGGGCCGCCGGGCGCCCGAGGCGCTCCACGGCCTCGGCCACCTCCCGCGAGCGGGCGATCGGCGAGTGGAGCAGGAGCCCGCCCCCGGGCAGCCGCACGACCGTCATGCGCGCGCCGATCTCGAGGCCGAAGAAGCGCAGCGGGGCCTCGGCCACCCAGAGGTCGGTCGCCAGCTCCCGCATCCGCGGCTCGGCGCGCGCCATCGGCCTCCTCGCCCGGGAAGTTCTAGCACCCCCCGCGGCTGCACGGGCGCGGCGGCCACCCGGGGCCTCACGAGGGTGGCAGGTCCGGCCGATGAGACGTCCCGGAGCGACGCCATGAAGCTCACCGCCACCCTCTCCATCCTCGTCTTCATCGGGATCTCGTGGGTCCTGGGCCTGCGCCTGCTGGCCATGGCCCGGTCGACCCGCCAGGCGCCGGAGCTGTGCATGGGGGCGAGCCTGCTGCTGATCGGCGGGCTCGGCTACCCGTTCGCCATCCTCACGAACCTGCCCGCGCTGCAAGGCACCGTCTGGAGCGCATTGACCTTCACGGCGTGCTCGTGGACCGTGCACGCCGGCGTCATGGCGAACTTCCAGTTCGTCTTCCGCGTGTTCCGCGCCGACGTCCCGCTCGTGAGGTCGGCGATGTGGGGCGTCGGGGCGCTGCTGCTGGTCACCGCCTTCGCCCAGGCGCGCGTCGCCTTCCTCGGCCTCCCGCGCGAGGAGACGATGGCCGCGAACGTGCTGCCCGCCACGGGCCTGATGTCGATGGCCGTCCTGGCCTACGCCTGGAGCGCCGTCGAGTCGCTGCGCTACTGGGGGCTGATGCGCCGGCGTCTCGCGCTCGGCCTCGCCGACCCGGTCGCGACGAACCGCTTCCTGCTCTGGGGCGTCTCGGGAGCGGCGATGGTGATCGGGGCCGGCGTCAACCTGCTCGCGTCGATCGTGACGCCGCTCTCGGTGATGCACCCGCTCGCCCTGCTCGTGACGTCGGTCTGCGGCTTCACGAGCAGCGTGGCGCTGGTGCTCACCTTCGTCCCGCCGGCGCGCTACGTCGGCTGGCTCCGGGCACAGGGCGCCTGATCGACGCTTTTCGTCTTGACCCGGCACGGTGTCGTGGTACGCTGCGGCCGTCCCATCCAGGGGACGGAAGGAGGCGCGATATGACTGCCGTTCTTGCCTACCGCAAGCGCTCGCGCCTCTTCGCCGCCGCCGCGCACTAGCGCGGCCGCACCCGCACTCCTCGCGAGGACGTCTCCCGCGGGACCCGAGGCCCGAGCTCCGATGCTCGCACCTCGTCCTCGCGCTGGAGACTGGCCTTGTCCCACGATCGCACCCGCTCGCTCGTCTCGGGCGAAGGGTTCCTCCGCGGAGAGCTCGCAGAGCTCGAGAAGGCGGAGGTTCTCGACCAGTTCGGCAGCTTCGTCAGCGACGTGCTCGGCGTCGTCGGGGACGGCAAGGAAGCCACCGTCTACGCGTGCGCCGGCGCGGAGGGCGCCGGCCGTCCGTTCCTGGCGGCGAAGGTCTATCGCGCGCGGAAGTTCCGTGCGTTCCGCGGCGGCAACGCCTACGCGGGCACGCGGACGCCGGTCGGCGCGCGGGCGCGCCGCGCCATCGACGCGGGCACCGAGCGGGGCCGCGAGTTCGCGCAGCGCGAGTGGATCGCGTGGGAGTGGCAGACGCTCTGCCGTCTCCACGCCGTCGGGGCGTCGGTCCCGGAGCCGATCGCGCGCTCGCCGATCGCGATCCTGATGGAGCTGATCGGCGACGAAGGGCAGGCTGCGCCGAAGCTCGTGCAAGTCGAGCTCTCGCTCGGCCAGGCCCGCGCGGCGCTCGACTCGCTGCTCCGCGACGTCGAGGATCTCCTCGACCTGCACCTCGTGCACGGCGATCTCTCCGCGTACAACGTGCTCTGGTACGACGAGCGCGCGCGGCTCATCGACGTGCCCCAGGCGATCGACCTCCACGGCCGGCCCGACGGCTACCTGTACCTCGCCCGCGACGTCGACAACCTCGAGCGGTACTTTGCGAAGTACGGCCTCTCGACGCGCGACTTCGCCGTGCGCACCTGGCAGCGCTACCAGCGCGGTCAGCTCGGGAGGTGACGATATACTGCCACTCCAGCGCGCCGGCAGGAGATCCCCCATGGCCAGCGGCATCCGGGTCAAGATCGCAGGCGGCATCGCGCGGATCGTCCTCGACGACGGGAAGGCGAACGCGCTCTCGGCCGAGCGGCTCTACGAGCTCGACGAAGCCCTCGGCGCGGCCGAGAAGGCGGGTGCGGTGGCCGTCCTCTCCGGCCGCGAGGGAATCTTCTCGGCGGGCTTCGACCTGAAGACCTTCCAGCGCGGGCAGGGCGCGACCCTCGAGATGCTGAGCGCCGGCGCCGCCGCGATCGTGCGCCTGCTCTCGTTCCCGCTGCCGGTGCTCGCCGTTTGCACGGGCCACGCGTATCCGATGGGCGCCTTCTTGCTGCTCGCAGCCGACGCGCGCATCGGCGTCGCGGGCCCCTGGCGCATCGGCCTGAACGAGGTCGCCATCGGCCTCACGCTCCCGCGCTTCGCGGTGGAGATCGCCCGTCACCGCCTCTCGCCGCCCGCCTTCGCGCGGGTGCCTACGGCGGTGATGCTCGACCCGGACGAGGCGCAGCGCGCGGGCTACCTCGATCGCGTGGTCCCTTCCGGGGGCCTCGCCGCCGCGGTGGACGAGGAAGCGGCGCGGCTCCGCGCGCTCGACATGCCGAGCTTCGCCGCGACGAAGCAGCGCATCAACGAGCGCGTCCTCGCGGCTATCGGCGAGGCGGTGCGCGGGGAGCTGCTGTCGGCCCGCTAGCCGAAGGGCTTGGAGCCCAGGGCGCCGAGGACCTAACTGGCGATGGGAGGTACCCCGGGCCCGATGGACAGCGTTCGTCTCGGCGTGGTACAAGGGCCCGGATGCCACTGCCCCGGATGCTCCCCGTCTCGATGGCGATCGCCATCGCCGTTCTGGCGGTGTCCGGCGCCGACGCCGCCAACCCCGCTGTGAAGGCATGCGTCGCTTCATGCAGCGAGGCGAGGTCGAGCTGCCGCAGCGAGGTCGGCGCGCGCTTCGAGGGCGACGTGGCGGCCTGCTCGGGGGCCGCCGACGAGCGCGACTGCCGCCGGCTGGCCAAGCGCGTGCAGAAGGCCGGCAAGAAGGCCTGCAACGACGCGCGCAAGGCGTGCAAGCGCTGCTGCAAGCTGGACGCGGAGAGCTGCGTCAAGCCTCCCGAGCTGCCGGTCGCCTCGGGTAGCTTCGCGCTGCCCGAGCGCGCCGCGCTCGAGACCGCCCTCGAGGAGGGCGGCTTCCCGCCCGGTCCGGAGGGCCGCGGCTTCACGGTGCTCCAGCTCCCCGACGGCGTCTTCTACATCGACCCCGCGGCGCGGAGCCCCGTCTCCGCTGCCGGCGAGTGCGCCGACGCCATGCTCGCGTGCCTCTCACCGCCCGAGCGCAACGCCGCCGGCTGCTTCGCCTTGCTCGCGACCTGCAAGGGCAAGCCCTGGAAGGGCGACGCGCCGGTGTGTTGCCCGGCCGGGTGCGGCGAGCGCTACCAGGCCCTGCTGCAGGAAGGCCTCGCCGCCGAGGACGCCCTCGCCGCGGCGATCTGGCTGAAGCCCACCTGCATGCCCCAGCTCGAGGGCCACGTGGAGCCGGAGCCGTGAGGGGCGTCCGCATGCGATGGGTGCTCTGCGGCGCCGTGCTGGCGGCGGCCTGCCTGCATCCCGGAGCGGGCGGCGCCTGGGACGTGCGCTGCATTCCGGTCACGGGGCCCGCTGACGCCGAGTGCCAGGACCCCTTCGAGCGGGCTCGCACCCCCTGGGAGGAGCACCCGCTCGCCGAGCACCGGCAGCTCCTGGTGGAGAGCTTCCTGATCGCCGGACTGCCCGACTTGCTGCGCCAGGAGTTCACGCTCACGGTCTACGCCGGAAGCGAGATCCTCGAGGCGCCCACCGGCGACTACGAGAGCGTGCGCCCGCTGCTGACGGGAGCGGAGCGCGAGCAGTCGCGCCGGCTCACGGTCCCGATGATGGCCAGCCTGCCCGACTTCTCGTACACGCTCTGGGACTGGGCGAGCGGCAACGAGGTCTGCCCGCCCGACCCCGGACACCCCGCGTTCGACTGCCACAACTACGAGAGCCACATCGGCTGGCTGAACAGCAACCACATGCTGCCCCAGGCGCGGCACTGGTACGCCTACCTCCACGGGCTGGCCGTCGAGCGCGCAGGCGAGTGCAAGCAGATCGCCGACTCGCTCGCCGGGCCTCAGGCGATCCGCTTCCGCGACTGGCTGCTGGCCTGCGAGAAGGAGGCGCTGGTGATCGAGGGCGTCGCGCAGCACTACCTGCAGGACGCCTGGGCGATCGGCCACATGATGGAGCGCTGGGGCTCGACGGAGATCGCGGACTTCGGCTTCGATCGCGGCCTCGGCTTCCTGATCTCCGGGTTCGTGGGCGCGGTCCACGGCTCGAAGGCGATGTTCGACGAGACGCCGCCTTTCAGCGAGGCCGCGCCGTGGGACGACCCGATCAACGCGCCCCATGCGGACGTGGGCTACGTGGACGGGCTGGACGGCCCGCTGCCGCGTCCCGGCGTGGGGGACCGCTTCCTTCCCCAGCTCATGGGCCTGCGTTCGGGGCTCCCCGGCGACGACTACGCGCCCCAGCGCGAGGCGCTCTTCGGCTGCGCCGTCGACGGGCTGCGCGAGGTGTACGCGGCGACCGCGCAGGTCCACGGGGCGCTCGAGGCGCCGCTCCCCCTCTTCGACGCGCGGCGCCAGGTGGAGCAGGACTCCTGCTGGGTGCAGCGCGTGACGAACTCGAGCTTCCACACCGGGATCGGCGTCCACCACGGCGCCTTCGCCGACCCCGCGACCCTCCTCATCCCCGGCATCGTCGGCTGGACCATGAGCGACATGGTCGGGTTCTTCGTGCTCGACGCGCCCGTGACGACGCCCGAAGTGCGCGAGCGTTTCCAGACCGACGTGGGCTACGTGGCCACGCTCGCCGGCCACTACGCGCGCATCCGCCCGGATGGCACCGAGATGGCCTCGGGAGCCCGACCGGCAGGCGCCCCGGCGGCCTCGGGCGGCGGGCTCAGCCTGGCCGGGGTGGGCTCCAACTCGGTGTACGCGCGCGGCGGGCCCGGGGTGCCCCCCTCCGGCTACTCCGATCCGCTGCTGCCGTGGGGCCTCACGGACCCCGATCCCGCGCAGCAGGAGCGCAAGCAGGCGCTGAACCTGACCTTCGCCGATGCCCACGCCGCGGATCGCTGCCAGGAGCTCCAGGCGGCGGACCTCCAGGCCTACGTGGACGCGGCCCAGCAGGCTGCCGGCGGCGATCCGGAGCTCGCCGAAGCCGCCTGCGGCCAGTGCGTGCAGATGATCGCGCCGCACCTCCGCTTCGGCGTCGAGGGAAGCCACGATGCGAACCGGGAGGCGTTCTGCGCCCTCGTCGCCGAGGCGCCCTTCGCGCCCGCCTTCCTCTACACCGGGGAGGCGGGTCCCTTCACGGGCGCCGAGCCCGGCGACCTCGCGAGCCTGCGCTCGGCCGCGCGCGCGCGCTGCTGCAGCGGCGGCGGCGCCGCCGACTTCAGCGGCGTGTGGGGCGGAACGTGCACGGACGCCGGCTCAGAGGCATTCCAGGGCGACTGTGAGCTGAACATCGTGCAGAGCGGTACCGACGTGAGCGGCACGCTGGGGGTTTGCGGCGCGGGGGGGACGGTGAGCATCTCGGCCACGGCGAGCGGAGGCGGGCTGTCGAACGTGGTCATCGGAGCGGGGTCCTGTATGGCCACGGGCTCCGGCAGTCTGGCCGGCGACCAGCTGACGATCACGGCCACGGGCGCGTGTGGGGGGCCCGTCGCCGCGACGATCGTCGCGACGAAGGACCTCGGCGTGTGCCCGTGAGCCCGGGCGTTGCTCCCGGGAGGAGCCCCTCGCGGCGATCCCCCGAGCCGCCGCCAGGCGCATCGCCTACGTTCCCAGCCGGGTGGGGAGCGCGTCCTTCGATCTCAAGTTCGGGGCAGGCCTCGTGCGCGAGCTGCCGCCGGCGCCTGCCGTCTACCTCTTCAAGGACGCGAGCGGGAACGTCCTCTACGCCGGCAAGGCGAAGAACATCCGCCGGCGGCTCCAGGGCTACCGGAACGCGACGGCCCGCAAGGCGCACCGCAAGATGCGCAGGCTGGTGCGCGCCGCGAGCGCCCTCGAGGTCCGGCTCCAGGCCAGCGAGCGCGACGCGCTCCTGCTCGAGAACGAGCTGATCCGGACGTTGCGCCCCCGCTTCAACGTCGACGGCGCCTACTCGTTCCTGTACCCGGCGATCGGCATCGGCGTCAGCGGACACCGCTCGCTGCTGTGCTTCACGACGCGGACCGCCGCGTTCGCGGAGCTCGGGCTGAGCTGGTACGGGAGCTTCCGATCGCGTCCCCGGACGCTGGTCGCGTTCGAGGCCCTGATCGCGCTCCTCGAGCTCGTCGGCCACCGCGAGCCGAGTTCGCGTCTGCGCGGGATCCCGCGCATTCGCGGCTCGCGAACCGTCGCGTTCCGCCGGATCGAGCCCCTGGTGCCGCCGCTCGGGCTCCTGCTCGCCGGCGAGTCGAAGGCAGCGCTCCCGGAGCTCGCGGCTCGCCTGCTGGAGAAGCCCGCCGCCCGGCGCGCCGCCGCGGAGGTGGAAGAGCGGCTGCGCCTCCTGGATGCGTTCTTCGAGACCGACGCGCGAAGGCTGCGCGAGGCGCTCCGCGCCGCGGGCGGGCGCGACGGATTCGTGCGTCAGGAGGAACGCGACGCGCTCTTCATCGCACAGCGCTCGGGGTGATGCATCCGATCATCCCTTGCGCCACGACCGCGAGATTCATCATGCTAGGAACCCAGCGCCCGTCTTCGGGGCGAGGAGGATCTCGATGAGGCGCTTCGGGGCGAGCTTCGGTTCGTTGGTGATCATCCTGTGCACGATCGCACCGCGCGTGGCGGTCGCCGAGAAGCCGGCCTCCTTCACCAAGGGCATCCCGTATCAGCAGCAGATCATCCTCGGCTCGGACGACCCCCGCTGTAGCGCGTTCGGCTGCGACGTCTCCTTTCCGCCGATTCCCGCCGGCAAGCGCCTGGTGGTCCAGCACGTCTCCCTCGACCAGGTCGTCCTGTCCGGCTTCACCTCGAGCGCGACCCTCCGGACCGGGGGCTTCGGGGAGACCGAGATCCGCATCAACTTGATCCCCTACGAGAAGGACCTCAGCGGCGGCTCCGTCCTCGTGCGCTACAGCCAGCCCGTCTTCGGCTTCGTCGACGCCGGAGTGACTCCGCTGATCCAGACCGGGGCGAGCGGAGCCGGGATCGTCACCAGCATCGGCACCACCTATTTCATCTCGGGCTTCCTGGTCCCCCTGAAGTAGGCGCTGGCCAGCCGAAGAAGAGGGCCGCCTCCTCGCGGAAGCGGCCCTCCCGTCTACCCTTCGCTGCGCGGCGCACCGGCCCTCAGCGAGCGTTCACCTCCACCCGCTCGAGCCGGCCGTTGTCGAGAGCTCGCGAGAGCCGCCCCGTCGCGCGGCCCGCGGCGCGGGCAGCCCCGGTCCGAACCTGCACCGGCGCCCCCGGCGCGACGCCGCCCGCGCCGCTCGAGGACCCCTCGCCGCCCTGGGGCGGCTCCGTCACGTCGCCGCCGCCGCGGACGGCGAGATCCTCGAGCTCCTGCACGGTCGGCTGGATGGCGCGCTTGCGCTCCTTGCCCGCGCCGGCGTGGCCGCCGCTGCCCGCTTCGACGCCCTGGTCGACGAGCTTCCGCTCGCGGCTCTGCTGACCGCGCACGAAGCTCCCCGAGTCGCCGACGAAGCGGCCCGTGCCGCCTTCCTCCGTCGGGTCCGTGTAGCCGCCACCGCGCTTCAGCGTGAGGCCGTCCTCCTGGCGCGACTTCTCCTCCCCGCCGAGTCGCCCGCCCACGCGGTCGTAGATCGGAACGGAGTTCCGGTCCGCCGCTTCGGGGTTCGGCGTGCTGCTGCCGTCGGCGCTGCTCTGGCCGTCGTCGGGCGAGCCCTCGTCGTCGTTGCCGCCGTCGTCCGAGTCCTGGTCGCAGCTCTGCTCGCCGGCGTCGCAGCCGCCGTCGGTCGACTGGCCGTCCTCCTCGTTTCCGCCGTCGTTCTCATCGTTGGCGGCGCCTTCCTCGTCGTCACCGCCGCTCTGCTCCTGGCTCTGGCCGTCGGGCTCCCCGCCGTCGACCGGCGTCTGCCCGTTCTGCTCGGCCTCGCGCTGGCGTTTGCGCTCCGCGCCCGCGGCGCGGCCCTCCGCGGCATCCGCCTCGGTTTCGCCGTCGCTCGGCGTGTCGTCGAGCATCCCGTACCAGGCATCGCCGATGGTCTCGCCGGCCACCGCCTCGTAGGTCTTGTGGATGCCGTAGCCCACCGCCGCGCCCGCCGCGCCCGCGCCGGCGACCGCCCCGGCCCCGACCGCGAGCTCGCCCGCTAGCGCGCCGCCGCCCACGATGTGGCTCACGGGCCCGCTGGCGATGCTTCCAAGGTTCGCGCCCTGGGCGCTGCCGATGGTGGTCAGGAGACCGCTCGCGGAGCCGGCCAGGCCGGTGCCGGCCTCCACCACGTCGTCCCCCGAGTTCGCCACCTGCTCGGTGCGGCCCATGCGGATGCCCGGCTGGAGCCGTAGCCGGCTCGCCGCCTCGCCGTTGCCGCGCACGCCCTCGCTGCGGATGCCCTCCACGCGCGTGCGCACGTTCTTCAGCCGCCCGGTGTCGAGCTTCGGCGCGGCGCGCTCCACGCGCGCGTCGGAGACACGCGTGCGTGTGCGCAGGGCGCTCCCGCGCTCCGCCTGGATGCCGCCGATGCGCGGCCTGCGCTCGATCTTGCGGGGCAGTCGCGGCGCGATCGGCTTGCGCACCAGCGCCGCCGAGCTGCGCCGCGTGAACGATGTGCTGCCGCCCCGAGAGCCCTTGCTGCCGGCGTCCGCCGGCGTCCCCAGGGCACAGAGTGCGACGGCCAGCGCCGCCGCGAGCATCTTCCGGATCCCGATCTCGATCTTCATCGCTTTCCCTCCTGCGAGCCGCGCCAGGCGGGCTCGCTCGTTTGCCCAGGGGTACGACGGGCGCGCATGGCGGCGGGGGTGAAGCGCTTCACACGGAGGGAAACCCCGAGCAGCGGCCAGGGGTTCGCCTCAAGGCGCCGCTCCGGAGCGCCGAAACGGGAGGACGCAGGAGGTCCCCCGATGCGCTTCCTCGCCCTCTGCCTCGCCGCCGGGGCCTTCGCCTCCGCTGGCCCCTCCCACGCCAAGACGCTCTTGATCCTCCAGAGCGAAGAGGGCGACTACGTCGGCCAGGGCGAGCTGCGCAGCTTCCAGGCGGCGGACGGCACGTTCAGCGCCACACGGAACGGGGACCAGGGAGTCGACGTGAGCTTCAGCGGAGCCGAGAGCTGGTACCTCGACTTCGCCGCGCCGGCCGACGCCGAGCTCCAGCCCCTGCTCTACCCGGACGCCGAGCGCTTCAACTCGGCGACGGTTTCGGGCCTCGACGTCGGCGGGGACGGCCGCGGCTGCAACCAGGTGGAGGGGGCGTTCCGGGTGCACGAGATCGTGTACGGCGCCGGGAACGCCGTCGACCAGTTCGCGGCCGACTTCGTGCAGCACTGCGAGGGCGATCCCCGCAAGCTCGTCGGCTCGATCCGCGTGAACGCGACGGACACGATCCCCGACCTCGTCGACGACGACGCCGACGGAGCAGCCGACATCGCCGACGTCTGCCCCGGCTCACCCGATCCCGACCAGCGCGACTCCGATCTCGACGGCGTCGGCGACGCCTGCGACCCCTCGCTCCAGGCGAGCTTCGTGCTGCTGGACAGCGAGGAGGGCGACTCCATCGGCCTGGGCCAGCGCCTGCACTGGAGCGCCGCCAACGCGCTGCTGCGATTCGAGCGGAACGGCGACGAGGGCATCGACGTCTCCGTCGAAGACCTCGGGACCGGCGACTTCTGGCGCCTCGACCTCTCCGGCCCCGGCGACGCTCCGCTCGCGCCCGGCGCGTACGAGATGGCCGAGCGCTTCAACGGACCGGCCATCCCGGGGCTCGACGTCGGCGGCGCCGGCCGCGGCTGCAACAGCGTGGCGGGGCGCTTCGACGTCTTCGAGGCCGAGTACGCCCCGGACGGCGAGATCCTCGTCTTCTCCGCCGACTTCGAGCAGCACTGCGAGGGCGGCGTGCCCGCGCTGCGCGGCAGCATCCGCTACCGCGCGGCCTTCCGGCCGGTGGCGGGCGACCTCGACGGCGACGCCTGGCTCGACGCGGCGGACAACTGCAGCGGGGCGCCGAACCCGCCCCAGTGGGATTCGGACGCCAACGGCCGCGGCGACGGCTGCGGCCTCGAGCCGGCCGCACAGAAGTGCGTCAACGAGATGAACAAGGGCGCGGCTTCGCTGGCCCAGATCCGCGGCGCCGCCGGCTTCGCCTGCATGAAGTACGCGTCGAAGGGCGACGCGGGCAAGCTCGGCACGCCCGCCACCGCCCAGGACTGCCTCGGCAACGACGTGGGCGGGAAGTTCGCCAACGCGGCCGCGAAGCTCGAGGCGAAGGAGGACGCCGTCTGCGCCGCCGGCGCGAGCTTCGCCTACAGCGACGCCGCCGGCATCGCGGACGCCGTCGCGCTCGGCGGCGAAGAGCTGATGGCGGACCTCTTCGGCGCCAACCTCGACGCGGCCCTGATCCTCTTCGCCACCAACCCGGACGGCGCGCGCTGCCAGCAGGAGATCGTGAAGCGCGCGAACGCCGCCACCGCCGCGCTCTGGAAGCTCACCGTGAAGCAGAAGAAGGCGATCCTGCTCGGCAAGAAGGTGCCGACGGCGCTGAGCTCCGACGACCTCGCCGCGCAGCTCATGGCCTTCCTGGCGAGCGATCAGAGGGGCGCCGTCTCGAAACCTTTCACGGCGCTCTCGCGGGGCTCCGGCAGGCGCTGCGGCGCGCTGCCCGGCCTGGTCGCCGCCTTCCCCGGCTGCGCTCCGGTGCACGCCTCCGCGCTCGCGGCCTGCGCCGAACGCGCGGTGCGCTGCCGCTTCTGCCAGCAGCTGGCCGCGGTCGACGCCCTCGCCCTCGACTGCGACGCCTTCGACGACGGGAACGCCAACCTGAGCTGCGAGGACCTCTAGGACCGGCGCGTCCTCCTCAGCCTTCGCCTCCGTCCGCCACGAGCGGCACCAGGAACGACTGGACGAAGTCGCCGGGGGCCGCGGCGTCCTCGGGCTGCTCGGGGGGCGCCACGATCACGCGCAGCCCGGGCGCGTAGCGCCCCGCCGGGCCGGCGGCGTCGCCGGGGTCGGGAAGCTCGGCGGGGATCCAGCCGACCTGCACGAGCATCCGGTCGAAGCTCTGACAGGTACCGGCGATCTCGCCTAGCGTTCGCGCGATCTCGGCGACCACGGCCGGACGCGGCCGCGGAGTGGCGCCCGCCAGGCCCGGGGCGAGCGAGAAGTCCGGCCACACGACGTGGGCCCGCGCAGCTCGTCCGTTCACGTCGACGACGACCCCGGCCTTGGAGTCGATCACCGGAAAGCCGTTCACGATCCGCTCGAAGAGCGCCACCACCTCGATGCGGCGGACGCTCGGCGGGGCACTGAGGTCGGTCGGCCGCGAGGCCAGCATGCGCGCGTCGGCCTCCGCCGTCGCCGGATCGATCTCCGCCGCCGGCACCCCGAGCCCGAGCAGCAGCTCGCGGCCGACGGTCAGCGCCGCATCGTCCGTCACGTCGTTGTCCGGACCTTCGGGGTCGAAGCGCCGCCCCGGGTCGAGGAACGTGATGCGCCCTTCCGGCATCTCGACGTCGAGCGAGACGCGCGGGTCGCGCGGATCCGAGTAGTCGCACTCGAAGGCCCGCGGCGCGCGCTTCCGGTCCTTGCTGCGCGGGCAGCTCCTGGCGGGCCGCAGGCGGGAGCCCAGCGCGCGCGCCGCGAGCTTCGGGTCGAAGCTCCGGCTGAGGCCCTGCGCGGCGAAGGCGCCGGCGCCCGACAGCATCGAGCCGACCAGCCCGGGCTCTCCGACCTGGGGAGGTAGCGAGGAGCTCGCGAGCGCGGCGAACTCCGCGCACTGGATCTCGGCGCCCGCGGCGCGCGGCGCCACGGCGGCGAGGACGAAGGCGACGGTGAGGATCGCGAAGGAACGCTTCATGTCTCGGTACCTCATTGGGGAACAAAGGCGGTTTCGCCGAAGGGATCGCAGTCCTCGAAGTACGTGTAGCAGTAGGTGTTCGAGGAATCGGGATCGCTGCCGACGCTGCCGTAGCCGGTCGAGAGCAGGCGGTTCTCGCAGGAGATCTCGCCGGCTCCGATGGCGTAGGCGATGGGACAGAGCTCGTGGACGCCGGCCACGCCGACGTACTGGACCGAGCCGTCGTACAGGTTGTCCATCCAGGAGTCGCTGACGGCGTTCCGGAAGCCGTCGTTCGCGACCTGCTCGTAGTCGTCCACGCGCAGCTGCGACGACGCGGTGTTGCCGTGGAAGCCCGTGAGCAGCTGGAGGCGCAGGCCGCTCGACGGCGAGTCGGCCGGATCCTCCATCATCTGCCACGCGAACGGCAGGTTGTCATCGTCCAGGCTGTGGCAGGAGGCGAGGTGCAAGAACTCGGCGTCGTAGTCTCCGGCGCGCAGGTCGTCGCTCTGGTTGGCCTGACAGGTGGAGCCGCTGGTGCCGCTGTCGCGCAGCAGCCCCTCCCAGTGGTCGCCGAAGTCGTTGCCGTGCACCCCGACCATCACGGCGTCCGCCGAGTCGACCCCGATCGTGTGGTCGGCGCAGCCGGAGATTCCGGAGTCCGGGTCGCAGAAGCGGTCGAGGTTGATGTTCCCGTCGACCAGCCTTCCGCCGCGGGCCCAGCCCTCGTCCTCCATGTCCTCGGCCCAGGCCTCGAGCATGTCGTCCATGTCGGGCAGGTTGCTCGAGCTGGTCGGGCACTCGGCCGACGGGGTGACCCAGGCGTAGTACTTGGTCGTGTAGGCGGCCGCGGGACCGGCGCCGACGAGCAGGGCCCCGAGCCCCATCGCCAGCCACCGGCCGCGGGCGCGGCGCTCCGCATTTCGTGTCGCACGTCGCATGCATCTGCCTCCTTCGGCGGGGCGCAAGTGCAACGCGCGTACCAGCTCGGAAGCGCGCCGGGGCGCGCGGCGGGCGCAGCGCGCGGCGCCGGAGAGGAGCGAGCCGCTGCCGCTGGCAACGATTCGTTGCGTGCGGCGGCTGGCTGGGAGCCGGTGCGGCGGCTAGCGCGCCAGCCCGTACTCGGCGAGCCGCTCCTCGAGCATCGGGATGCGGTCGTTGCCCCAGAAGAGCTCGCCGCGCAGCACGAAGATGGGCACCCCGAACACGTGGTCGGCGTGGCCCTCCTCGATGCAGGCGTCGAGCTGCTTCGGTCCGTCGCCCGCCAGGAAGGCGCGGTAGGCGTCCTCCGCCGCGGGCCCGCGCAGCTCGCGCACCAGCGCGGCCACCTCGTCGGCCACGTCGATCTCGAGCCGCCGCTCGAAGAAGCGGCGGAACGTCTCCATCAGGTACTCGCGCAGGAAGCCCTCGCGCTCGGCGAAGAGGCCGCCGATCAGCGAGGGCGTCGAGTCGTAGATCTTCCGCGGCCCCATGATCTTGAAGCCGCCGCGCTGGTTCGCGAAGCGCCGCGCGTCGAGGTAGCTGTACTTCGCCTTCCAGTCCGAGTAGACGCTGCGCTGCCCCGGCCCCTTGATGCGCAGCACGAAGGGCAGGAGGCGCAGCCGCACCGCGTAGCGCTCCGGCAGGGCGAAGGCCGGCTCCATGGCGAGGTAGGTGAAGGGGCTCTTGGTGTCGTAGTAGAGCTTCAGCTCCTCGAGGGGGGCCATGGGGCAAGGCTACCCCGCCCCCCCAACAAGGCGCTCCCGTCCCGCGCCCGGCCCGCTATCCTCCCCGCCTCCCGTGCCGGAGAGGTGGCCGAGTGGCTGAAGGCACAGGTTTGCTAAACCTGCATACTGGGATAACCGGTATCGAGGGTTCGAATCCCTCCCTCTCCGCCAATTCCTAGAGCGATTCCGGGCGGATTCCAGACACCACGGAGAGATGGCCGAGCGGCTGAAGGCACGCGCCTGGAGAGCGCGTGTACCCGAAAGGGTACCGTGGGTTCGAATCCCACTCTCTCCGCCACCCGGCCGCAGAGGCCCCGCCGCCCCGGGGATTCGCTAGATTTCCGATCCCGTTTCACGCGCCCATAGCTCAGTTGGATAGAGCGCCAGGTTGCGGACCTGGAGGTCGCATGTTCGAGTCATGCTGGGCGCGCCAGCATTGCGAGGCCCGACGCGGGGTTGCCGCGTCGGGCCTTCGCGCTTCGGGGCAGGGCGCACCCTCGGCCCCGCCCTCCGTCGGCGAGACAGCCGGCCGGAGCTGCTGAGCCTCCTGATCGACCGCACGCCCACGGCGCACGTTCACGAAGCGCGCCGCGCGCTCCCAGTCGGCCGCCGACAACGGGTCGAAGTTCTTACCGAGGTCGCCCAGCTCGCCCGACTGCTCGCGCACCATGTAGTCGGCGTACCAGTCCGGCCAGTTCTCGTCGCGCTTGCCCGTCTTCTTCTCGTACTCGCCATGCGCGGCCGCCGCGCGCTGCAGGGCCTTCGACAGCTCGCTCGCCGACGCGTAGGTCGTCTCGCCCGCCACGCGCCCCGGGAAGCGGTTCGTGATCTCCTGCAGCAGCCAGCCGTTGCCGTCCGGGTCGCTGAACGTCGCCTACGAGCCGTAGCTCTGCCGGTCGGGCGCGAGGCCGTTCACCTGCCCGCCGAAGGGAGCGGGACCCTTGGCGTAGTGGAAGATCGCGCGCACCGCGACGCCGCGCTTCACCAGGTCCGCGCGAGCGGCCTCGATGTCCGAGACGATCAGATAGAGGCGCTGGATCGCGCCGGGCTTGGCGGGCGTGGCGTTCGTTCCGAAGTGGATCGAGCACGGGGAGCCCGGCGGCGTGGCCCAGCGTAGGGTGTGCGAGCCATGGCCGCGAATCGATCGAGGGGCCCTTCTCCGCTGCATCTGCTAGTCTCCTCTTCGAGAGACGTTCGATCGGCTAGCAGGCCCTCGCCTCACCGCCTGTATCTGTCTTCCCGCCGAATCCATCTCTCGACCCGTTCGCGGGTCAACCATGCGACGCCCCGTCGTGTCCGGACTTCCCGGGCCGAAGGACCGCCCGGTCGCGCCCAGATGCTGGGTCGGCGACCAAGGATCATTTTTCGATGAGCAAGAAACTTTATGTCGGCAACCTTCCCTTCACCTCGACCGAGGAGGACCTGCGCGCGCTGTTCGGGCGCCACGGCAGCGTCGACTCGGTGAACGTCATCATGGATCGCGAGACCGGCCGCCCGCGCGGCTTCGCTTTCGTGGAGATGACGGAGGCGAGCGCCGCAACGGACGCCATCAAGGCGCTCGACGGCAGCCAGCTCGACGGCCGTTCGATGAAGGTGAGCGAAGCCCAGGACAAGCAGCGCTCGGGCGGCGGGAGCGACGGCTTCGGCCGCAGCTCGCGCTACTAGCGCCGTGGGCGCGGGGCGGCGGAGGGCGCGAGCTCTCTGCCGCCTCCCGCCCTTCTATCCGAACGCCAAGGAGCCATGGTGCGTCCCACGAAGATGGCCGCGCATCGGCCGCGGAAGCGCCGTCACCGGTGCCGCGGGCCGACGAGCGCTTCCAGGAGCGTTTGCGACAGCCACTGCTCGTACCGTTCGGGCGTCCAACCGCCTTCGTCGACCAGCATCCGGTAGACCTCCCGGCTGGTGAGCATCCACAGGACGCGCCGCGCCTCGTCGAACGACAGCTGCTTTCGAGCCTGGCCGCTGTCGAACAGCAACCGCAGCCGGCGCTCCTGCATCTCGTAGCGGACGCGCTCGAACTCCTCCTCGACCTTCCTAGCTCGGGCGAGAACCCGGAGGCGTTGCGCAAGAGGCCGAGCTCGAGGCTCTCGCTCTCGTAGATCGCGCGCGCAACGCGAGGTGTGAGCGCGACGAGCTCCACCGGGTCCGTCACGCCCGCCAGGTGTTCCTGCGCGGACTGGAACGGCCCGCCGAACAAGGCCCGCTCCATCACCAGCTGCACGGCGCGACCGCGATGATCGGCATTCCGTCGCTCTGCCTGGCGGCCGTGCTGGTGAACATGGCGCTCGTACGGAACACGGGCATCGATGCGCCGCCGCAGTGGACCGCGCATCTGCCCTGGATCAGCTTCGCGCTGATGATCGGCGCACTCGCGCTGTTCTTCTCCGCGCTCGAGTCGGCGGGTGTGGACATGTCCGCGCTGTGGGTCTCCCTTGCGGCGCTCTCCGTGCTCAGGGCCAAGACCTGACCTAGCGACCGGTGTGCCGCAGGGATTCGAACCACGGCTTCCGAACGCACCGACGGCGGTTGTACTAGCTTCGGCGTCCCGACTCGAAAGGACGACACCGTGAAGGCTTCCGTGCTCGTTGCGACCGCCGCGTGCGGCGTCTTCTTCCTGACGGCGCTGCTGCTCGGCGTCTGGAAATGGCGCGCGATGCTGAGCGCGCCCGATCACCTGGCGCCGCACTACGTCGACACCGCGCACCGCGCGGCGCTGCTCTACAGCTTCGCGTGCCTGGTGTTGATCCACTTCGCCGAGCTGAGCCCGTTCGCGGAGCCGGTGAACGTCGCGGCGGTGTCGTTCCCGCTGGTGTTCTTCGCGGTCGCGATCGCCACCTACATCCAGCTCGGGTGGCGCGACACGACGGACAACGCCTTCGAGCGGCGCGACTTCTCGACCACGACCGGCGTCATGGTGCTCAGCGTGTCGGAGATCGGCGGCTTCGCGGTGCTGCTCGCCGGTTTCGTGCTGAGCCAGCTCGGCTAGGACGTGGCGGATGCTAACCTCGGGCTCGTGCAGCTCGAAGGGATGGACGCGTCCGAGGCGCGAGCGTTCGCGCTGATCGGCGCCGGCGTCGTCGAAGCCATGGGAGTGTGCACGGTGCAGCTCCGCGCGGGGCTCATCTACTCGAACGAGGTGTTCTTCGACCGGAGCGAGCTGCTCCGAGCGCTCCGCGCGTCGCGGCCGTAGGCGAAGGGGGTGCGCACGAAGCTGGATCGCGCGCACGAGTTCCTGTGGACGCACGCGCGCCTCCTCGAGCGCCGGCTCTTCGAGCACGAGTTCCTGGGTGGCTCCGCCGAGGCCGTCGAGCACGCCGCCCTGGCCTACGAGAACGCCGACGGCGGCTTCGGCCAGGCGCTCGAGCCCGACTGCCGGACGCCGCACTCGCAGCCCGAGGCGACGCGCTGGGCGCTCGCGGTCCTGGACTCGGTCGGGCGCCTCGCGAGCGAGCGCGCCGCTGCTGCGACTGGCTCGGCTCGGTGGCGGCGCCCGCCGGCGGCGTGCCGTTCTGCCTGCCCACCGTCGAGGGGTATCCGCGCGCACCGTGGTGGAGCGCGAGCCCGGAGCCGAGCCTGAACCCGACGGGTCGGCTCGTCGCCCTCCTCCGGCCTCACGCCCCGGATCACCCGTGGGTGCGGCGCGCGGCGGCGTGGTGCTGGGAGAACGGAGTCGGCAAGCCTCCGCAGAGCCAGTACGACGTTCACTCCCTGGCGGAGCTCCTCGCCGGCGATCCCGATCGGGAGCGCGCGCGGCCCGCGCTCGACGCCCTCGGTGCCGAGCTCGCGAGCGGGCGCATCGTGCCGCTCGACCCGGCCGCCGAGCCTCCGAGGCCCGACACCCATACACCGCTCCAGTTCGCCCCGACTCCGGACCACCCGCTGCGGCGCTACTTCCCCGACGCGGTCGTCCGAGGCTTCCTGGACCGGCTGGAGGCGAGCCAGCAGGACGACGGCGGCTGGCCCATCGATTGGCCGGCGCCCGGGATCAGCGCGGTCCACGAATGGCGGGCGATCCGGACGCTCGAGGCGCTGCGCACCCTCTCGGCCTACGGCCGCCTCTGAGAGACCCTCGTGGGCGCGGGCGCGGGCGCGACGCGACGCCGGATCGGCCAGCGCTACCGGCGTGGGTCCCGAGAGGATCGGAGCCCACCGGGCGCTACCCTGACGTCGTGGCGTCGGCGTACGCGATCCAGGTGAGGCGACCCGAGCTCGAGCTCGCCGGCCTGCCCCGCTACTGGTTCGGGGGCGATCCCTTCAAGACGCACTTCGCGAACGCGCTCTCCAGCGTCTTCCCCGACGGCGAGGCGTGGTTCGTCCGCTCGGTGCTCCACTACCGCGACCGCATCGAGGACCCCGCGCTGCTCGCGGCGATCCGCGACTTCGCGGGCCAGGAAGGCGAGCACGCGCGGCATCACCGCCGCCACGTGGAGGTGCTCGAGGCGCAGGGGTACGCGGCCATCCCCCGCCTCAATCGGTGGATGCGCAACGGGCTCCAGTGGCTCAACCGGCGCGCGCCGCTCCACTCGCTCGCGAACACCGCGGCGCTGGAGCACCTGACCGCGCTCCTCGCGCGGCAGATCATGACGCGCCCCGCGGCCTGGACGGGGGAGATGGAGCCCCGTATGGCGCGGCTCTTCGAGTGGCACGCGCTCGAGGAGGCGGAGCACAAGGCGGTCGCCTACGACGTGCTGCAGGTGGTGGCGCCGCGGCGCGGCCTGCGCGTCGCCGCGCAGCTGCTCTCGACGGGCGGCCTCTTCGTCGAGGTCTGGCTCCGCACGGCCATCCTGCTCCGGCGCGACGGGCTGCTGCTGCAGCCGCGCCTCTGGCTGGGAGGCCTGCGCTGGCTCTTCGGCCGGGGCGGCCTGCTGCGCGGGTACGGTCGCGACTACCTGCGCTGGTATCGACGCGACTTCCATCCCGGGCAGATCGACGACGGTGCCCTGATCGAGGCCTGGCGCGCGCGCGTCGGTTGATTGTTTGTCACTTTGATGATAAACACGCGGCATGGCCCGGCCCAGCCTCGCCGCGACCCGGCGCGAGCAGATCCTCGACGCCCTCGAGCGCTGCCTGGCGCGGGACGGCCTGGAAGGCACCTCGCTCGAGTCCGTCGCCGCCGAGGCCGGCGTCGCCCGGCCGGTGATCCGCCACTACTTCGGCAACCGCGACGCGCTGCTGGCCGCCGCCGTGAAGCGCGCCGTCGCGGCCTACGGAGCCGACCTCGAAGACGCCCTCCGCGCGCTGCCGGGCGAGGGCTGCCTCGGCGCGTTCCTCGACTATCTCTTCCTCGGCCGCTTCGTCGGCAACCCCGATCGCGAGCGCCTGTTCCGCGCGCTCTTCGCGGGGCTGGACGACGCCGCCCTGCAGCGGCTCCTGCTCGAGACCTACCGGCGCTTCGAGGACGTCTGCTTCGCCGCGCTGCGGGCCGCGGTCCCGGGCGCCGCCGCCGCCGCGCTGCGGGGCGCGGCCTACGCGATCGCCTGTCTGGCCGAGCAGAACGCCGGCTTCCTGGCCATGGGCTTTCCGCGCTCACGCGCGCGCGCCGCCCGGGAGGCGGCCGACGCGATCGTGCGCGGCCTCGAGGAGGGAGAGCTTGTCTGAGCGCCCGCGGGCTGGATGGTCGCGCCGCGAGTTCCTCGCCGGGACCGGGGTCGGTCTTGGAGCCGCGGCCGCCGCGGCGGCCCTCGGCCGCGACTGGCTCGACGACCCGGCGCGACTGCCCTCCCTCTACGAGTACTTCGTCGACAGCTACTGGTTCGAGACGTCGGGGCTGCGGGACGACGCGCTGCGCGCCCCGCTCCACGGCGCCGCCAAGGCCGACGTCGCGATCGTCGGCGGCGGCTTCACGGGCCTCGCCACCGCGATCGCCGTGGCGCGCAGGCAGCCGGAGCGGCGCGTCGTCGTGCTCGAGGGCGCGCGCTGCGGCTACGGCGCCAGCGGCCGGAACGGCGGGTTCGCGGACGTCGCCTACATGGGCTTTCCGGCCTTCGCGGCTTCGCATCCACCCGAGGTCGCGCGCGGCGTCTACGACGCGATCGCCACCGGCATGCGCGCGATCGAGCGGCTCGCGAGCGAGGACGGCGTCGACTGCGACCTCGAGAAGAACGGCGGCCTGCGCATGGCGTCCTCGCCACACCAGCTCGCGGAGCTCGAGCGCGCGCACGCGGGCCTCGTCGCGATGGGCGTGCCGGCCCGCCTCGTCGACGGAGCGGAGCTGCGCTCGCTCGTGCGCACCGAGCGCTTCCGCGCCGGTCTCGTCCTCCCCGACACCGCCATCCTCAACCCCGGAAAGCTGGCGCGCGGCATGGCGCGGGTGGCGGAGTCCCTCGGCGTCGAGATCCACGAGGCCACCCGTGTCGTGCGCATCGAGCCGGGGCGGCCGCTCCGCATCACCACCGAGCACGGGCACGTCGACGCGGCCCAGGCGGTGCTCGCCACCAACGGCTACACCCCGCAGCTCGGCATCTTCCGCACCCGCCTGCTGCCCCTCTGCAACTACGTCGTCGCGACGGAGCCCCTCTCGCGGCAGCAGTGGGAGGCCATCGGCTGGTCGGGGCGCCAGGGGCTCTCGGACGCGCGCGTGCTGTTCATGTACCTGCGTCCGACCGCGGACGGGCGCATCGTCGCCGGCGGCGAGACGGCGACTTACTACACGGGCAGCCTGCCGAGCAGCGGCAACCACGCGCCGGCGATCGAGAAGCTCCAGCGCAGCCTGGTCGAGACCTTCCCGGCGCTCGAGGGCGTCCGCTTCACGAACGCCTGGGGCGGCACGATGGCGTTCACGCGGGATTTCACGCCGCGCATCGGCGCGCTCGGCGATGAGCCGAACCTCTTCTTCGGCCTCGGCTACTGCGGCGAGGGCGTGGTGATGAGCCAGGTCGCGGGACGCATCCTCGCGGCGCTCCTGGCGGGCGAAGCGGGCGAGTTCGCCGCGCTGCCCTTCGTCGGGGGCGCGCCGCCCTGGCTGGGCTTCGAGCCGTTCCGCGCGCTCGGCGTGAAGGCGATGGAACGCGCGCTGCGCGCCCTCGCGGGGGAGCCCTGAGCAACGCGTCGTGCCTGGGTGTCAGTCGAAGTGCGCTACCGGCGACCAGGGCGGACTCACGGGCGGAAGCGCGGGCGGAGTCAGCCCTTCCCCCAGCGCAGCGAACGGCCCGGCCGCGTACACCACCTTGCCGCCTACCACCGTGAGCAGTGATTCGATGCGCTTGATGCGCTCCTCGGGCACGTCGAAGTAGTCCTCGCTCAGCAGCGCGAAGTCGGCGTACAGGCCGGGAGCGATGCGGCCCTTGACGTCTTCCTCCTGGCTGAACCAGGCGCTGCCCACGGTGAACGCGCGCAGCGCCTCTTCTCGCGTGAGCCGGTTGTCGTCCGCGAAGAGCTGGGTGCCGCCCAGGGTCCGGCCGGTCACCAGCCAGTACAGCGACGGCCAGGGGTTGTAGCTGCTGACGCGCGTGCCGTCGGTGCCCGCGCCGACGGGGATCCCCAGCTCCAGCATCTTCCGCAGCGGAGGCGCATGGCGCGCCGCTTCGCGGCCGTAGCGCTCCACGAAGTACTCGCCCGCGAACGCCATGCGGTTCTGGATCGCGATGCCGCCCCCCAGCGCCGCGATGCGGCGCAGCTCCTCGTCGCGCACGGTCTCGGCGTGGTCGATCGCCCAGCGCGGCACGAAGCGTCCCTGCTCGCGCTTCACCCGCTCGAAGGCATCCAGGATGCGCGCGACGCTCTCGCCGTACGTCGCGTGCTGGCGCAGCGGCCACTGCTTCTCCACGAGGACGGTCACGACCTCGCGCAGGTCGCGGCCGGGGTCCAGGCCGGCTGCCTTGCGGGCGTCGAGGTCCGGGCGGGCGGCCATGAAGTTCTCCCAGTCGCCGGCGCTGTGGGCCAGGAACTCGCCGCCGCCCTCGAGCTCGAGGCCGTGCTCGAGATGCTCGTCCTCGTTCCGGCCCGCCTGATAGCCGGCGGTCCAGCGCCGGAAGTCCTCCGCCTCGCGGCCCTGGGTCTGGGGAAACAGGTAGTAGCTGATGCGCACCGGCATCTCGCCGTGGCGCGCGAGCGACTGGCTGCCCGCGTAGTCCGTGGGGAAGACATGCCCGCCGCCGCCCGCATCGACCGCGCTCGTCACGCCCAATCGGTTCAGCTCGCGGTAGAAGTGCAGGGTCGAGTTGATCTGGTCGTCCGCGGAGAGCTGCGGTGGCTTCGCGATCATCTGGTACAGGATCAGAGGATTCGGCTCGGCGTGCAGGATCGCTCCCCCATCGACGAGCTCGTAGCGGCCGCCGTCGGGCGCCGGGGTCCGCTCGGTGAGGCCCAGCGCCTGCACGGCGGCGCGATTCAGGAAGCCCCGGCTGTACAGGAACAGCACGAAGGTCGGCGTCTCCGGAGCGGCCTCGTTCAGCTCCCGTACCGTCGGCATGCGCTTCTCGGCGAACTGGTACGGCGACCAGCCTCCGATGACGCGCACCCATTGTCCGGGGGGCGTGCGCAGCGCCTGCTCGCGGATCATGCCGAGGGCGCGCTCGAGCGAAGCGACGCCGTCCCAGCGCAGCTCGAGGTTGTAGAAGCGCCCGCCGCGGATCGCATGGGCGTGCGAATCGTTGAGGCCCGGGATCAAGGTGCGACCGCGGGCGTCGACGTGGCGGGTCCGCTCGCCTCGCAGGCGCTGCACGTCCGCTTCGTCGCCCACCGCGAGGAAGCGCCCGTCGCGGACGGCGAAGGAGGTCGCTCGCGGCCGCTCCGGATCCATCGTGAACACGCGGGCGTTGCTGACGATCAGATCCGCGGGCGCGGGCGCAGGAGCCTGCGCGGGCTGCTGGGCGGCAGCCACTCCGGCCAGCAACAGGGCGCCGGCGAGCGCCGCCCGGAACAGGCCGGCTCGCCCCGTCATTTCTTCACCGCTTCCTGGGCCCGCTGGTAGCTCTCGCTCGCCGCCCGGTAGTTCGGCACCAGCTCGTTGTAGAGCGCACCCCAGCGCGCCGCATCGGGGCGGTTCCAGCTGCGCTGGAACTCCCCCATCACGACATTGGTGGTCACGGGGACGACGCCGGCCTGCGCGAGGCGAGCCAGCGTGGTGCGCGAGGCCATCTCGCTGGGATCGCCCGAGGCGTCGATCACCGCGTAGACCTTGTAGCCGTCGGCCAGGGCCTGCAGCGCCGGGAAGGTGACGCACACGCTGGTCCACACGCCCGCCATGACCAGCGTCTTGCGGCCGGTGGCCTCCACCGCCGCGACGAAGTCGGCGTTGTCCCAGGCGCTCACCTCGCCCTTGCGCGGAACGTAGCGGGCGTTCGGCGCCGCCTGCGCGAGCTCCGGCATCAGCGGGCCGTTGGGTCCGTTGGGCTCCGAGGCGGTGGTGATGATCGGCGCCTTGGCGAGCTCGGCGATCTTGGCGAGCACGACGGTGTTGGCCCGCAGCTCGGCGACCGGGATGTCCTTGACGGTCTGGAACAGGCCGGTCTGGTGGTCGAGCAGGAGCAGGACGGTGTCGCTGGGGTCGAGGAAGACCTTGGCGGCGGCCTCGCTCGGCTGGCGGGACAGACCCTGGATCGGCGCGCTCTGCGCGCGCGCCTCGAGGGCGGGAGCCGTCGGGCCGGCAATCGCCGCGGCGGCGGCGATCGAGGCCAGGAAGCGGGTAGCGGTCGTCATGGGCGATTCCTTCGTGGTGGGTGTGGACGGCAGCGCGGGACACGCGCCCTCGAAGCCAAGACTAGTCGGCATCGACCAGGAGTACCTCGGCGTCCTCCAGCGCCCGCACGCGCAAGACGGCTTCGTCGCGGATCGCCGCGCCATCGCGCGCCTCGAGCCTGACGCCGTTCACCTCGATCGCGCCTGCCGCCGGCACCAGGTACGCATGGCGCCCCGCGCCGAGCGCATACTCGACGCTCTCGCCCGCGCGCAGCGTGGCGCCGGCCACGCGCGCGGGGGTGCGGATCGGCAGCGCCTCCGCGTCTCCCGGCAGACCGCTCGCGAGCGGCACGAAACGGCCGGCGCGATCGCCCTTCGGGAACGGCCGCGTTCCCCAGGACGGCGACCCGCCGCGCCGCTCGGGCACGATCCAGATCTGGAAGATGCGCGTCGTGGCCGGCTCGCGGTTGTACTCCGCATGGCGGATCCCGGCGCCCGCGCTCATCACCTGCACGTCCCCCGCCTCGGTGCGACCCTGATTGCCGAGGTCGTCCTGGTGGGTGATCGCCCCCTGCCGCACGTAGGTGACGATCTCCATGTCCGCGTGCGGGTGCGGCGCGAAGCCGGAGTCCGGGGCGATCTCGTCGTCGTTCCACACCCGCAGGCTGCCCCAGCCCATCCGGGCGGGATCGTGGTAGTCCGCGAAAGAGAAGTGATGCCGGGCCCGGAGCCAGCCGTGGTCCGCGTGGCCGAGGCCTTCGAACTTCCTGCGCTCGATCATGATGTCCTCCCCTTGTCGAAGAAGAGTTTGAGGTCCAGAATCAGGTTAGAAAAGAGAAACGATAGAAACTATTCATTTCCAAAATTGAACAAATGACAAAGCTTCCGGACCTCGAAGGCATGGCCGTATTCGCGAAGGTGGCGCAGGCGGGCTCCTTCGCCCGCGCGGCGGACGAGATCGGGGTGTCGAAGGCGACGGTCTCCAAGATCGTTGGGCGACTGGAGGACCGGCTCGGCGCGCGCCTGCTCAACCGGACGTCGCGCCGCCTCTCGCTCACCGACACCGGCCGCACGCTGCTCGAAGCCGCTGCGCGCTTGCTGGCCGAGGCCGAAAGGGCGGAGAGCGAGGCCTCGGCCGACGCCGGCGCGCCGCGCGGGCGCATCCGGCTGGCCTGCCCGATGTCGTTCGGGATCGTCTACGTGGCTCCCGTGCTCCCCGAGTTCCTCGCCGCCTTTCCGCAGGTGGCCATCGAGCTGCATCTCAGCGACGAGGTCGTGGATCTGATCGGCGGCGGCTTCGACCTCGCGCTGCGCATCGCCTCGCTGCCCGACTCCTCGCTGATCGCCCGCCGGCTTTGCACCGTGCGGCGGCGACTGGTGGCGGCCCCGTCCTATCTCGAGCGGCATGGTCGGCCGAGGCATCCCTCGGAGCTGGCCCACCACGCCTGCCTCGGGTACGCCTACCTGCCGACGCCGCATCTCTGGCGCTTCGTGAACGCCGCCGGCGAAGAGGTCGTGGTGCGGCCCGTCGGCCCGCTCAGCGCGAACAACGGCGACGCCTTGACCCCCGCGCTCCTCGCCGGGATCGGGCTCGCGCTCCAGCCCGACTTCGTGGTGTGGAGGGAGCTCGCGAGCGGGGCGCTCGAGGAGGTCCTGCCCGAGTGGGAGATGGCGCCGATCGCCTTGCACCTGGTCGGTCCGCCGGGCGGCCTCCGGCCGGCGCGGGTCCAGGCGCTGGTCGACTTCCTCGTGGCCCGGCTTGCGAGCGCTCCCTGGTCCGAGGGCGCGGAGTAGCGCCGCCTCGGTGGCCGAGGCTCAGCGCGAGCCGCTGCGGAACTCGAGGCCGGCGAACTCGCCCGAGCGCCGCCACTGGTCGATGTACGCGAAGAACGCCACCGGCCCCTGCGGGTAGCCGGCGCTGTTCAGCCGCTCGCGCGGGCCCATCGGCTTGCCTTCGTTGTTGTAGTAGCCCGGGGTACAGTCGGGGCTCGCGAGGAGCGACGCCCCGTTCTCCAGGCTCTTCACCCACGCCTGCTCCGCGTCGGCGCTCACTTCCACCTGATCGGCGCCGACCTCGCGGGCGTGGGCGACCACCGCGGCGATCGTGGTGCCCGCATCCGTCAGGTTGCTGGTGATGTTCGAGACCAGGTTGGCCGCCTGCGCGAAGCCGACGATTAAGAGGTTGGGGAAGCCGTGGACGTGCATACCGTGCAGCGTGCGCATGCCGTCGGCCCAGCGCTCCGAGAGCGTGACGCCGCCGCGCCCCACCGTCTCGAACCCCGCGCGGCGCGCGTAGTCGGTGCCCACCTCGAACCCCGAGGCGAAGATCAGGCAATCGAGCTCGTAGTGGGTGCCGCCGACCCACACGCCCGTCTCGTCGATGCGCTCGACGCCTTTGCCGTCGGTGTCGACCAGCCAGGTGCTCGGCTCGTTGTAGGCCTGGAGGTACTCGTCGTGGAAGCACGGGCGCTTGCAGAGCTGGCGGTACCAGGGCTTCAGCCCCTCGGCGGTCGCGCGGTCGCGGACGACGGCGTCCACGCGCGCGCGGATCTCGTTCATCTTCTCGTCGTCGCTCTCCTCGTACGCCTGCCGCATCGTCTCGACGTCGAACGTGGCGCCCGGCTTGCCCATCGACGCCACGATCCGATCCCGGATGCGCCGCGAGATGTCCGTCCAGCCGTCCTTCACGAGGTCCTCGGCGGCGAAGCCGCCGGTCTGCAGGGTGGCGAAGTTGGTGAGCCACTTCTGCTGCCAGCCCGGCTCGAGCGTCCGGAACCACTCGGGGTCGATCGGGTGGTTGTTGCGGACGTCGATCGAAGAGGGCGTTCGCTGGAACACGTAGAGCGCGCGGGCGCTGCGGGCCAGCGGCGGGATGCACTGCACCGCGGTGGCGCCCGTGCCGACGATGCCGACGCGCTTGTCCGCCAGCTTGTCCATCGGCGCGCCCGACGGATCCCCGCCCGTGTAGTCGTAGTCCCAGCGGCTGGTGTGGAACGCGTGGCCGCGGAACGACTCGATGCCCGGGATGCCCGGCAGCTTCGGCCGGTGGAGCGGCCCGGTGCCCATCGTCACGAAGCGCGCGCGGATCGCGTCGCCCCGGTCGGTGGAGACGATCCAACGCGACGACGGCTCGTCCCAGCGGAGCCCGGTGACGGCCGTCGAGAAGAGCGCGCGCTCGTAGAGCCCGAAGTGGCGGCCGATCCGCTGCGCGTGCTCGAAGATCTCGGTCGCCATCGTGTACTTCTGCGTGGGCATGTGCCCGGTCTCTTCGAGCAGCGGCAGGTAGATCATCGCGGCGGTGTCGCACATCGCGCCCGGGTAGCGGTTCCAGTACCAGGCGCCCCCGAAGTCGCCGCCGCCCTCGAGGATCAGCACGTCGTCGACGCCGGCCTGCTTCAGCTTCGCGCCGGTGGCGAGGCCGGCGAAGCCGCCGCCGATGATCGCGACCGCAACCTCGTCCGTGCGGGGCGCGCGCTCGGCGCGCGCGACGTACGGGTCGTCGAGCAGGTGCGCGTAGCGGCCGCTGGGTTGGAGATACTGGTCGTTGCCGTCCGCGCGCAGGCGCTTGTCGCGCTCCTCGCGGTACTTCGCGCGCAGCCACGCCTCGTCGACCCCGGCCTCAGGCATGTCGTCCCCCGTCGTCGGTCCTGGATGGGCGCGATCCGCAGCCGAAAGACCTTAATCGCCGACACATTCTTCGGCAAGCACGCGCGTGGGCCCAGCAGGTCGCCTCGGCGCCGGAGGCGACTCCTCAGCCGAGCAGTCGGTGCGCCTCGCGGGTGCGAGCCGGCACGTCGAGGCCGAAGGGGCAGGCCGCGGCGCAGGGCGCCGCGCAGTCCTGGCAGCGCGAGGCCGGAGCGTCGAGCGACGCGTAGAGCGCGCGGCCGCTCGCCGGGTCGCGATAGCGAGTGGCGTACATCTCGGCGCGCAGCACCTCGTCGATCGCGACGCCGTGCGGGCAGCTCCCGAGGCAGGCGCCGCAGCCAGGCCGGCAGTGGAGGCGCGCCGTGGCGGCGTCGTAGCGCTCGAGACGCGAGACGTCGGCGGCGGTCGGCGCCTGACCCGAGGCCACCAGGTACTCGTCGATCTGGGCCTTCTCCGAGATCGAGATCACGAGGCAGGAGACGCGCGGGTTGGAGAGGACGAAGCGGAAGGCCGACTGGGCGTAGCTCGCGGCGTCCTCGCGCAGCTCGGGCAGCACCTCGTGCCAGGCTCCCTTCAGGGTCTTCATCGCGACGACGCCCACGTCGCGCTCCCGGGCCAGGTCGAGCACGCGGTCGAGCTCCGGCCAGAGCCGGAACGAGTACGCGGGCATGATCACGTCGAAGCGGCCGCTCTCGATCGCCGCGGTCATCACCTGGACCATGCGCGGCGTGTGGCTCGACACGCCCAGGAAACGCGCCTTGCCCTGCTCGCGCAGGCGATCGAAGGCCTCGTGGAAGTTCGGGGCGAGCAGCCGCTCCTCCTCGTTGCAGGCGTGCACGTGCACGAGGTCGACGTGGTCCGTGCCGAGCCGCCCGAGCGACCCTTCGACGGCGCGCACGATCTCCGCCACCGGCGCCGACACCGGCAGGTGACCCGAGGGCGTGCAGAACTTGGTGGCGAGGAAGACCTGGTCGCGCCGGCCCCGGATCCCCTCGCCGATCGCGCGCTCGCTGGCGGCGTCCGCGTAGTCGGGAGACGTGTCGAAGTAGCTGATGCCGCGCTCCAGGGCCTCGCGCACGACGTCGGGGCTCGCCACCTTGGCGGAGCCGAAGGAGATGTCGGAGACGTGCACGCCGGTGCGCCCGAGGCGCCGGTAGGCCGCTACGCGCGAGCGGCTCCACTCGCTGCGCGGCGCGTCGGCCCTCATCGGCGGGCTGGCGAAGAAGATGTCGCGAGCGATCGGCCACCAGCGGTGGAGCCCGGAGCTCTCGAGGCAGCCGCCCGCGAGGGCCCCCGTGCCGAGGCCCGCGGCGAGACGGAGCACGTCCCGGCGCGTCGCGTCCATGGCGCCAGGGTAGCGCTAGCGCCCAGGCCACCCACCCGCGCGCTGCGCCCGGTGACAACCGGAATCCGGCGCTTACCCTTCTTCGCATGTCGACCGGTCCCTGGGAGACGATCGGCCCGCCGCCCGTCGGGTTGTTCT
>Ga0105106_10000293_pt1 | contig 35447 bp, 31 predicted proteins | sample PPLLaktember2015_5_FD_79109 | JGI IMG/M metagenome (GOLD analysis project Ga0105106, IMG submission 79109) | Freshwater sediment microbial communities from Prairie Pothole Lake near Jamestown, North Dakota, USA - PPLs Lake P8 Core (1) Depth... | ecosystem: Environmental > Aquatic > Freshwater >... | reverse complement strand
GACGCGTTCAGGTCGCGGTTTGGTGATGCGGGTTGCCAGACCCAGCGCCTGGGCGGTCTGTTCTGTAGTGTGTGAATTGCTCATCACAGCCCATAATCCCAGACCGCTTTCGGAGAGATCATCACGCAGCCGGCCTAACTCAGCGGCTTTCAATACATGATTGCCCACATCTAGCGCCAGACGGGCGCCTTTCAAGAATTCCGCCTGTTGCTTGACTTGTTCCAAAAGGGCGTCACGGCACGCATCCCAGGGACCATCCCCCAGGACAATCAATAACCCTTCCCGGATGCCTTTTATTTGGACCTTAAGCGGCATTCATCCCTCGATTTCGGCGTGATTATAGCATGATCTCCTGGCAAGGCATCAGGGCGTGGTTATGGCTGTGTCAATGGCTTTCAGTTCGAAGTATGCATTGAGCAGCTGCCAGACAATCGGTCCCGCTACACTGGCGCCTTCACCGCCATTATAGACGAAAGCTACCACGGCAATTTCCGGATTCTCATAGGGCGCATACGCTACCGTCCAGGCGTGCGACGGCCATTGACCCGGGACACAGCGATTTTGGGCATTGGCATATTGGTCGCAGTATTCTGCGGTGCCAGTTTTTCCAGCGGCAGCGATCTTCGCATTGACGAACTCTGCCTGCAATGTGCCTTCCGTTACAGCCATGCGCATACCGGTTTGCACAGCTTCCACCACCCACGGTTCCACTGTCTTTGTTTGACCTTCAATGGGTTCGCAGCCCCGCAAGCTGATTTCGTAATATTCCTGGATCACCGGGTCGCGGGTGATATCCCATTTCATCAACGGTTCAAAGGGCTGGGTAACGTTACCTTCCCCATCGACCACCTCTCGTACGAGCTGCGGCTGCATGAGCTTGCCGTCATTGGCGACAGTAGCGGCTGAGAGCAACACCTGAAGGGGAGTCGCCAGAACGTAACCTTGACCTACGCCGGCGATGTACGTGTCACCCAGGGACCAGCTCTCGCCATGGGTGATGCGTTTCCACTGCGGATCTGGCACCAGGCCTTTCTCTTCCTCAGGTAAGCCGGTTCCTGGGTAATCGCCATATCCCAGGGCACGCGCATACGTACCCAGGCGGCAAATCCCTAAGCCTTCCGGAATCTCATCTTCGTAGCCGCCACCAACTTTATAGAAACAGACATTGCTGGAATTGGATATGCAGTGCAAGAAATCGAGTTGTCCAAACCCGCCGGGATTACGGTCGTAAATCCAATCCACGTAATCGCGCGGCGTACCCGGCGCGTTGGCAAACGGTTTATCCAGGATAGTTATTTTTCCAGGCGTTTGCACGATTTGATCGGGGGTCACCACTCCTTCGTTCAACCCGCCGATGGCGGTGGTCAGCTTGAAGACGGAACCTGCTGGGAGCGTATCTCCTACGGCATGATTGAGCAGCGGGTTGGCGGGATCCTGGATCAATTGATTGTAATAATACGCTGGGATCAAACGCGCCATGCGGTTATTTTCGTAGGAAGGGTAAGAAACCATGGCCAGGATCTCGCCGGTCTGAGGGTTTATGGCAATAACTACGCCGGTGGTCGAGCGTATCGTGTTGAGGTAGGTGTTCCAAAAATTGATTTCTCGCTCGATGATGGATGTAGCTGCTTGCTGCAGGCGCACGTCGATCGTCAGGCGTAAATTCTGACCATCGACGGGCGCAACCGGTTCCGAGATAATGCGCAACGTCTGACCAGCAACGTCTCGCTCTACAGTTTGCTGACCGTTGACGCCAGCCAGTAAATCCTGGTATTGCAGCTCCAGACCTGCATATCCTACCTTGTCTCGATTAGGGACGAAGCCTTTATCGATAAATTCTTGTTCCTGGTTGGCGGGTATCGGACCCAGGAAACCCACAAATGAAGCTGTCAGTATCCCCGTGGGGTAATCACGTATAGGCTGTGTCTCAATGCTGACACCGGGCCAATCGGCAGCTCTCTCTTGAACGATCATGGCAGTGGTGCGGTCGATATCGCATTTTACCTGAACCGCCTGGAATGGACGCGAGCTGGTGCCATATTCAGCGATTTGGGCGATACCGTGTTCGGATATGCAGGGCACATAAGGATTATCTTCGGTGATTTCATTCAAGTCAACCGGTACATCGATTAACTCCGACAGATTGCGAAAGATTTCCTGGACTGCACCCTCATCATCCGGTAAATTGGCGGCTGTGATGACGACGTTGTACGCAGCAATGTTGCGCGCCAATACCACGCCGTTGCGGTCATAAATGACGCCGCGTTGGGCCGGCACACTGATGTTAGTCGTGCGGTTTTCTTCTGCCTGCGCCACCCAGGTAGGAGCCTCAAGAATTTGGAGGGAGAAGAGACGCACAATATAAATCGCAAGTACGAGCACGACAACGATAATGAAAGCCCAAACGCGCCAGGGCTCCAGCTGGTTATTTAGGGAGGGAGAACCGTTCATACCTCTATCTCTTCCGGATACAGCCACCTGGCAAGATCGCCCATCAGGGCGTATGCCGGGGCAGCCAGCACCAGGTTCAGCAATACACTCGGGACAACGATCAGGTTAAGCGCTGGCCCCAAGGGTATAGGGTCGCCGAGCAGTCGAAGTGAAAAATAGGAAACTGAAAGAAAGACCAAGGTGCCTAAAAAGGTAGTGACCAACATGGCCAGGATGGGCGCCTGCCAGACTCGCCGGCGAAATGCCAGGGCTAACCCGGTAGCCAGGCCATAACCGACCAACGACACTCCGATCGGGAGCGCGGAAACCAGGTTATACAGTAAACCAGCGATTATGCTCCACTGCCAGGCGTTTTGTACCTTTTTTTGCAATGCCCAGGCGATGATCACCAGGAGAATCAGGTCAGGCGTGCCGTGCAGCAGAGGTATCCGGCTGACAATTCCGCTTTGAAGGATCATCAGTCCTGCCAGGATAGGGAATGCAATCAGTGTCGCCATGCAGTTCTCATCCGGGTTCTCATGGAGCGATGGGTGTGGGCAGGAGAGGATTAATATCGATCGGTTTAAAGTTCGTTATTACCAACACGATCTCTACCTGTGAAAAGTCTACCACGGACTGCACGGAGGCGGTTTGGAAAATGTCCTGATCCTGACTGCGGATGCTGGCGACCTGTCCGACCAGGATATTGGGCGGATAGCCGCCTCCTAAGCCGGAAGTGAGCACCAGATCACCGGGCTGCACTTTTGCATCTTGCGGGATCATTTCCAAGACGACATCGCCCGTAATTTGCCCTAGTAAAACCGCCTGCGCCTGGGAGGGATCTAAGCGCACATTGACGGTTGAGGCGGGATCCGTGATCAATTGGACGCGCGCTGCGAGAGCCGTAACAGCAACTATTCGACCAATCAGGCCTTGTTGGGTTACCACGGGCATTCCACGCCTGAGGCCATCATCGGAACCGCGATTGATAATGACGTAATGTAAAAACGGGTTTGGGTCGCGACTGATAACCGCCGCGGCCTGGTAACGATTTTCCGGGTTGGCGCGTGCGAAATCTACCAGGGCTGAGAGCACGTTGGTCCCTGCCAGTTGCTGCTGTAGGTCAATGATCTGCGACTGCAATTGAGCTACTTCTGCTTCCAATTCACTGTTGCGCTGGCGCAAGCGAGCGGTATCTTGAGGGGCGCGGATGAATTCCTGCACCGCCTGGTAGCGTGTTGCAATCCAGGATTGGACGGCAATGAATGGATTCAGGGCGATGCGGGATATCGGCGCCAGGTAACCGCCTAACGCCAGAAGTACCAGGCCCACTGCAACCAGTCCAAATACCAGGGTTTGCAGAGAGCGCAACCGAGAAGGTGGGGTGTTCATAAGATAATCCGTGATGAGTGAGCTTAGAAATAAATCTGGCTGGGAGCAGGCTTTGATTGTCGTGTATCTGTCTCAAAGTCCGTGCCAGGTATCCGTCTCACATCTCACGCATGTTTCGTGCTACCCCGTTCCAGACCCACCAACAAGCGACTTAGATGATCCAGGTCTTCGAGGATCATACCTGCTCCGCGCGCCACACAGCTCATGGGGTCTTCTGCCACCCACACTCGCACGTGGAGTTCATCCGTCAGACGCCTATCCAGGGCTTGCAGCAGCGCCCCGCCACCCGCCAGACACACACCGGTTTCCATCAGGTCTGCGATGATCTCTGGAGGCGCTTCATCCAGGGCATCTTTAACGGTATCGATAATGGTTTGAACCGAACCGGCAATAGCTTCTCGCAGCTCAACCGAGGAGACTTCAACGGCTTCAGGCAATCCGGTGATCAGGTTACGACCTCTCAGAAGATGAGTCTTCTCTTCCGGCAGATGATAGGCTGAACCAATCGCGATCTTGGATTGTTCTGCCATGCGCAAGCCAATCATCAAGTTATATTTATTGCGCATATACTGCACAATGTCTTCATCCATCTCGTCACCAGCCACGCGCAAGCTGCGTGAAACGACCACACCGCCCATCGACATGACCGCTACTTCGGAGGTGCCGCCGCCAATATCGACGATCATACTGCCACGAATTTCAGCCACAGGCAACCCCGCTCCCAGGGCGGCAGCGACCGGCTCTTCGATCAAAAAGGTCTCCCGTGCGCCGGCAGACATAGCTGCATCATAGACTGCACGCTTTTCCACTTCAGTGACGCCAGAGGGAATACCGATCACCACGCGTGGGCGTGGGACGGGTACAATGCTCTGCTCGTGGGCTTTACCAATGAAATATTCCAGCATCGCCTGGGTGATCTCGAATTCCGAGATAACCCCATCCCGTAAGGGGCGCACAGCGATGACATTGGCGGGCGTGCGTCCCACCATTTCCTTGGCTTCCGCACCGATGGCGAGAGGTTTTCTGCTGCGCTTCTCGATTGCGACCCAGGAGGGTTCATTGATAACGATGCCTTTTCCCCGGACATTGACCAGGGTATTGGCTGTACCCAGATCGATGCCGATATCCAGAGAGAAAAACCCCAACAACCAGTTGAGGGGATTAAACGCCAAGTGAGGCTCCTTTGACACCGCAGCGGGCTGCAGAGGATTTTTAAAGGGCGGTTAAGACAACCCCACCCCTAAATATCGCGTTGGATTATACCAGAGAACACAAGTGCCGGATGCAGAGATAGCTTGCTCGAGATTTCTCGGGTCATTAACCAAATTGTCAGGAAATCCACCCCATAGAGCGGGGAGGCATTAATAATAGGCAGTCGAAAAAACGAGTATAATGGTCGGACTGACTGCGAGACGAGGAGGCGCCTGGAAATAATCAATCGATAAGGGAAGATAGCGCATGGACCTGTTTGGGCAGCTGCGAGTTGGAGGAGCGAGTCGGAAAGTAGTAATTCCTGCCAACACACGGCATTCAACCAGGTTGACGAGGATGAGGGTTCTTACCTTCACGGGCGAGTTAACCAGCTCAGACGATGCTTACCAGAACTACTCTGTGAGCGGACGGGTTGGGAAAATCGAAAGATCAGCGGAAGCCCTCCGGGCCAGCCACGGCCCGCCATCTTTCCCTCCAGTAGAGACCCCGATACAAGGCTGCATGGGTGACCAGGCAGAGAAAACTTTGGGGAGTGGCAATTCTAATATTTGATTTGGAGGGACCCATGTGTGGAATTGTTGGATATATCGGTCCGCGGGATGCCACGCCTATCGTTTTAAATGGGCTAAAGCGTTTGGAATACCGCGGCTATGACTCGGCAGGCCTGGCAGTCCTGCAGAACAGCCATATCGAGGTGCGCCGGGATGCGGGTAAATTGGCGCGCCTGTCGGCGCTGGTGAATGAGGCCCCTGTTCACGGGCATGTGGGCATCGGTCATACCCGCTGGGCTACGCATGGCGCACCGAGCGCTCGAAATGCCCACCCTCACCTGGGCATGACCGGAAATGTGGTGGTGGTGCACAACGGTATCGTGGAGAATTTCCTCGAGCTGCGCGCCGAATTGAGCGCAGAAGGGGTGGTCTTTAAATCCGATACCGATACCGAAGTGATCGTGCACCTTGTGGAGCGTTATCTGGCTACGGACACCGCTCTGCCCGAGGCTGTTCGCCGGGCGCTGCTGCTTCTCAAGGGCGCCCACGGCGTGGTGGTGCTCTCTTCCAAGGAGCCGGATAAGATCGTGGCAGCGCGCATCGGGAATGCCGGAGGTGTGGTGGTAGGGTTTGGCGAAGGCGAGATGTTCGTTGCCTCCGATATGCCGGCAATCCTGGAACATACCCGCCAGATGGTTTTCCTGGAATCACGCCAGATGGCTGTCATCACCAGCCAAGGACTGGAGGTGCAGACTCTGGAGGGAAAAGCGGTGCAATATGAAATTCATAGCGTCGCCTGGGACCCGGTAGCAGCCGAAAAGGGCGAGTACCGTCACTTCATGCAGAAAGAGATCCATGAACAGGTTCGCTCGCTGACCGATACGATTGCCGGGCGTGTGGATTTTGAAGAAGGGCGCATCCGCCTGCCTGAGCTTAACTTGACTCCAGAATTAGCGCAGCGCATCCGCAAGATCGTGATCACTGCCTGCGGAACGGCTTCGCACGCCGGAATGGTGGGGAAGGTCCTGATCGAACGGATCGCGCGGCTACCGGTGGAGGTGGATATTGCCTCAGAATTCCGCTACCGGGACCCTATTGTAGATCACGATACCGTGGTGTTGGCGATCAGCCAGTCGGGCGAGACAGCCGATACATTAGCCGCTATGGAGGAAGCACGCCGGAAAGGCGCGATCCTGTGGGCCAATGTAAATGTGATAGGATCGCAGGCGATGCGTGTAGCCGACGGTTATATCTCCATGCAGACTGGACCAGAGATCGGTGTAGCCTCAACCAAGGCCTACACGGCTCCCCTGGTGGATTTGTATATGCTGGCAGTATTACTGGCTGACCTGCGCGGAGTATTGGATGAGCAGACGCGCCGTAGGCTTGTAAATGATTTGCGTCTGGTCCCGGACCTGGCTGGGCGCTGTCTGGATCGTGAGGCGGAAGTGGAGAAGGTGGCGCGCGCCCTGGTGAATACCAGGCACTGCCTGTATTTAGGACGAGGGATTAATATGCCCACAGCTTATGAGGGCGCGCTCAAGCTGAAAGAGATCTCGTACATCCACGCAGAAGGTTACCCGGCTGGTGAGATGAAGCATGGACCGATTGCTCTGATCGATAAGGATATGCCCGTGGTGGTCATCGCGCTCCGTGACCCATGGTACGAAAAGATGTTCAGCCAGATCGAGCAAGCCAAGGCGCGCGGCGGTACGGTCGTGGCGCTGGCAACCGATGGGGATTCGCTCATTGCGACAAAAGCCGACCATGTCGTCTGGCTGCCGGAAACCCCCTGGATGCTCAGCCCGGCGATTGCCGTGATCCCGCTGCAAATGCTGGCTTACCACATCGCCGCACTACGCGGCCTGGATGTAGATCAGCCGCGCAACCTGGCGAAGAGCGTTACGGTGGAGTAGGATAACCTGCAAAAGATGGATTTCACCGGGGCGATTTAAGGTTTTCTACTCTAATCCAAGGCCCAGGGCATTGAGAGGGCCATGGTAGGTCATTCTTGAAAGGATGAGGGCCATCTCGACTGGGGTCTCTTTGCATCCTTTCTGCAGCCATGACTGAACAACGCCCAGGTGTGCTGCTACCACGTAGGATATCAGGTATTCTGTGGGTATCTGTGAATTCTCGTGATAGACCTGGGCAATCCCCTCTTCTTTAAATAAATTCCTCTCCATTGCCTTTTTGATCTGGGTCTGGAAAGCCATCTTACCCTTCAGACCCAAGACAGCGCGCATCAATGCCGCATGGTCATTCAAATATTCGAAGAATACCACCAGAAACGGCAGAGGTTCCCCGGTATGCTTGAGTTCTGAAGCATTATGTAGACCCGTTCGTTCGAATATTGTTTCAATATCGGAAATAATTTCGGCCTCAGTCTGCTCCAGCAAATCATATTTATCCCGATAATGCAAGTAAAATGTGCCCCGATTGATATTTGCCTTTGCTGTAATATCTTTTACAGAAAGGGCATCGAACCCTTTTTCCTCCATCAATTGGATGAGCGCCTCACGGATTGAGGACTTTGTGCGAATGATGCGGCGATCGAAGGAGGTTTGTTCGCTCATTTTCTTCCTCCGATAGATTGATTAACAAATCGCTGCGATATGTTGAATATCGGGCACAAATCTGTAAGCTGTCGATTGACTACCGAGTCATTTCTGATTATACTATAGATAATCAACACACTGTTGATTAACTTTAATGATATGGACGATGATAAAGAATTGGCTCTCGTTCTAAGCGGCGGCGGCACGCGGGTGAGCTGATCGCCCAGGGTTATGAAATTGGCCGGCGAGTGATGGAAGAAAAGCAAGATACCCACCCCATACTCACAGAATGGGGGTCGTCATGAAAAAGGATTTCTACCGGTTGGGAATCGATATTGGTTCCACGACTGCCAAAACCGTTGTTTTGAACCCGCAAGGGGAGATCATATTTTTGGCTTACCGGAGACACAACACGGAAACGCTTTTCTCTCTTGTGGGGCTCTTGGAAGAAATCAAAATGGTTTTGGGAGAATGCACCGTATTTCCACTCCTGACAGGTTCTGCTGGACTTGGTTTGTGTGAGAAGTTCGATTTGCCTTTCATTCAAGAAGTCATCGCTTCGGCCGAGGTCATTCGGCGCCTTTACCCTCAGGTCAACACTCTCCTCGATATCGGCGGAGAAGATGCCAAGCTGATCTTCTTTGATGGGGGCCAACCGGATATCCGTATGAATGGCGCTTGTGCGGGCGGCACCGGGGCTTTTATCGACCAGATGGCAACCTTGTTGAATGTGCCAATCTCAGAGCTTAATACACTGGCTGAACGCAGAACCGTGGTGCATCCAATTGCCTCTCGCTGCGGCGTTTTTGCCAAGACCGACGTTCAAAACCTGCTCAGTCGCGACACGCCCCGCGAGGATATCGCCGCTTCAATTTTTAATGCGGTTGTGTTCCAGACGCTCGCCACCCTGGCGCGCGGCCATCCGGTAAATCCGGTTGTCTTGTTCGCAGGTGGGCCTTTGACGTTCTTGCCCGAATTAAAACGCGCCTTCATTACAAAACTGAACCTCTCCCCCGAAGATTGGTTGGAGGTAGAACATACTGAGCTGATTTCGGCGCGCGGCGCGGCCCTGGCAGCCGGGCGGGATGCTGGGCGCTCGGGCTACTCCTTGCAGCAGATGCTCGACCAGCTCAACAGTCTGCCGGCAGCCGCGCTGATAGAGGGCCGGCTGAAACCATTGTTCAGCAGCCCTGATGAGCTCCAGCACTGGAAGGCGATACGAGATCAATGCCGGGTCGCCCAGATAGACGCCAGCACAGTACATGGGAAGTGTTTTCTGGGAATCGACTCTGGCTCCACCACTACCAAGCTGGCGGTGGTCGACGAGCGCGGAAACCTGTTTTTCTCGCACTACCAGAGCAACAATGGCAATGCTATCCAGGCGGCGCAGAACGGACTTGAAAAACTGCGCCAATTGTTTGCTGGTTTACCTCACCCGCCTAAAATCGCGCGCAGCGCGGTCACGGGGTATGGTGAAGATCTGATTAAGGCAGCCTTTGCCTGCGATCAAGGCATCGTGGAGACATTAGCTCACTTCAGAGCCGCACGCGCCTTTGATCCGCAAGTATCGTTTGTCCTGGATATCGGCGGGCAGGACATGAAAGCGATCTTTGTGAACCAGGGTCATGTCCAGCGAATTGAGATCAATGAAGCCTGTTCGTCAGGCTGCGGAACTTTCATTGAGACTTTTGCACGCTCTTTGGGACATGACCTATCCAGTTTTGCCCAACAAGCCTGCGATGCAAGAACTCCATGCGATCTTGGTACGCGCTGTACGGTTTTCATGAATTCGCGCGTGAAACAAGCCTTGCGTGAGGGCGCCGAAATCGGAGATATCTCTGCAGGTTTGGCTTATTCGGTGATCAAGAACGCCTTGCACAAGGTCTTGAAAATCACAGACACTTCTGTATTGGGTGAGCACATTGTCGTCCAGGGTGGAGCTTTCCGCAATCCGGCTATTCACAAAGCGCTGGAGCAAGTATTGGGTAGACCCGTGGTTTGCCCTGACAAGGCAGAGCTTATGGGAGCATTGGGGGCGGCTCTCGAGGCGCGGGACGCCTATCAGCGTAAACAAAGCGGTGTGGGGTTGGGAGTTGGACTCGATAACCTGGCAACAGCAAGCCAATACCGCAAGCAAACCTTGAGCTGCCGTGGTTGCGAGAACACCTGCGAGATAACCAAATTATCGTTTCCCAACCAAAATATTTTTTATACCGGGAATCGTTGTGAACGCGCCTTCAGCAACCGAGGGCGTAGGGTAGAGCGAGGTGTCAACCTATTTGCACGGAAGCGCGATCTCTTATTCAACCGCCCATTCGAGCCAGCAGGCGGAGCTCAGCTCACAATTGGGATTCCACGGGCCCTCAACTTCTACGAGAATTACCCGTTTTGGTGCACTCTAATGGTGGAAAGTGGCTTGAAGGTGCACCTGTCTGATTCATCCAGCAGCGCTCTTTTCGAAAGCGGAGCGTCCACTGTGATGTCTGAGAATATTTGTTTTCCGGCTAAACTCCTCCACGGGCATATCTTCAACTTGATCGATGCCAGAGTAGACCGTATCTTTTACCCGATGGTCTTCTACGAACAGCGTGAATTTGGAGATGCAATCAACTGTTTCAACTGTCCAATTGTGTCTGGTTACCCGGATGTGGTGCGCAGCGCGATCGATCCGCTGCGGGGATACGGCATCCCATTTGACCAACCTGCTATCACATTTCAAGACCGGGGCTTATTGAAGAAATCGTGCGAGCAGTATCTTTTCAGTTTAGGAGTCGAGCGGAACCAATTCGAGCTGGCTTTTACGCGTGCCCTGGAAGCTCAGGATGCTTACAAGGCAGCCGTGCGCAGGTTAGGGGCTGAACTAATCGAAAAGAACAGAGCTGCAAACCGGTTAGTTGTGATGCTGGTGGGGCATCCTTATCACGCCGACCCATTGGTCAATCACAAGATACCGGAAGCTTTAGCCGATATGGGTGTAGATGTGCTTTGTGAAGATGCGGCCCCTCTGAATCCAGAACAAACGCTCGATAATCCTTTGGTGCTCACCCAATGGGAATACCTAAACCGTTGCTTCCATGCCGCCCGTTGGTCAGGCCCGCAGCAAAATGTGGAGGTAGCCCAACTGAATTCATTTGGATGCGGCCCAGACGCCTTTGCTCTGGATGAGGTCAGAGGTATTCTCTCGGAATACGGCAAGAACCACACGGTTTTACGGATTGATGAGATCGACAGCCTGGGTTCTGCCCGCTTGCGGCTCAGATCGATGCTTGAGACCTTGAATGAGAAAAGGGTAACCGCTGATGACCAATCGCCATTAAGGAGAATTGCCAGGACGTCCACTCGTCTATACCACCAGTCTGACAGCCGTAAAGTGATTCTTGTCCCTGAGTTCTCGCGCTTTTGCACTCCGGCGATTGTCAGACCCGCCATGGATCTCGGATACCATATCGAAATCCTGCCGCCTTCGAACCGGGAGTCGGTCGATGTTGGTTTGAAATTTACCAACAATGAGATCTGCTACCCGGGTATCGTTGTAATCGGCGATGCGATCAAGGCTCTACAATCCGGGTTGTATGACCCCCAGGAGGTGATCGTTGGATCCTGGGAAACCGGGGGGCAATGCAGAGCTTCTAACATTTCTTGTTTACTGAAAAAGGGATTGGTGGCTGCTGGCTTTGAGGATGTGCCGGTAGTGACACTTTCAACCCGACTAAAATCATTCAATCCGCAGCCCGAGTTTAAATTCCACCTGGCAAAATACCTGATCAAGGCCATGTTGAGCATGGTTTATACCGATGGCATCTCGGCAATGTATCACGCAACGGTCGTGAGAGAGCGCTGTAAAGGGGATGCACTTTCCCTGGCTGAAAAGTGGATGGCGCCTTTTGAAAATGGCTGTATGCCGCTCACCCGTCAGGCGGTATTCTCGTATCTGCGCCAGGCTGTGCGTGAATTCAACAGTCTCGCCACGCACAAGGAACGTTTGCCCAAGGTAGGGATCGTAGGAGAGATCTATGTCAAGTACAATACTTTCGTCAATAACAACATTGTGCAGTGGATGATCGACCAGCAGATGGAAGTAGTTCTGCCACCGCTGCTGACCTTCTTTTTGGGTTCTTTTGTAGGTTTTAAGGCCGGGGTAAGCGAACGCATCCGCAGACCGGACATCCTCTGGGCGTTAAGCGCCGTAGGGCACAAGCTTGTACAATCTGTGGTTAACGAAGCTGAAGCGATCTTGCATGGTTTCCGTGAATACCCAAGCCATCGCTGTATCAGTGAAATTGCCCAGACTGCTTCGGCTGCGGTGCACCTGACCCACCAATATGGAGAGGGCTGGTTGTTATCCGGGGAGGTTGGTGAATTTGTAAAAGCAGGGGTGAAGAATGTGCTTTGCTTGCAACCGTTTGGCTGTATAGCCAACCATGTGATCGCCAAGGGTGTGGCCCGGCGTTTGAAAGATATCTACCAGGATGTCAACCTGCTCTTTCTTGACCTGGACGCTGGAGGCAGCGAGGTGAACCTGATCAACCGGGCGCATTTCTTTATCGAGCAGGCTAAAGCACCCTGAGGATAGCTTCATCATCGGGGTTAAAGGTCTGAAAAGAATTCTATTTGGAGCCGCAACAGGTGACTTCAGGGCAGCGGGTGCCAGAGCATGGAGAGCCCTATAGCCAGGGCCGCCAGCAATGCGCCTAAAGCGGTAAAGACCACACTGATTTCCGTGAATTCGTCGCCCGTGACGAAATATGTGGGTAAATCCTCAAACACTTTCTGCAGCTCACTGGCGCTGGAGGCCGCGTAATATTTTCCACCGGTCATGTCTGCAATTTGCATCAGCGTGGGCTCGTCAATACCGCGGCGGAATCCGCCACTGAAGGGATCTCGATTCCCGAATTGGCCTCCACCAAATGGGTCAGACCCGCCAAACTGCAGGTAGCAATCCATGATGCCGCCGTTTTCAGTGCCAAACCCGATTGTGTAGATGCGGATGCCTCGATCAACTGCTTCCTGGGCAGCGTCCAGAGGATAAATTCCCGAATTGCTGGCTCCATCCGTGAGTAAAACTATGACATCCGGGGCGTAGTAGCCTTCTGGCACAGGTGTAGTTGGAATATCCGTGGCATCCGGATTATTTACAGGCGCTACCGAGGGATTGATCTCCGCAATCGCTTCGAGGGAGGCGATAATTGCGCTGCCAATCGCTGTCCTGCGACCCGTCGTCAACCCAACAATGGCATCCTGCAATACTTCCTGATCGCTGGTAGGCGGCTGGATGATGGCTGCAAATCCAGCAAAGGTGATAATGCCGATCTGCGTGCCCAGCTCCTGGCGGTTGACATACGATAAAGCTGCTTCCTTGGCAACTTCTAAACGGTTCGGTTGAATGTCTGTGGAGCACATGCTCCTGGATACATCCATAGCCAGGATAATGGTGGCTTGACCAGCCGGGACCTTTATCGTTGCCACCGGTCGCCCTAAGGCGATTACTAGGCTGAGCAAAGCCAGCATGAAAAACGCAAAAGGCAGATGCCGCTTCCATTGCGACTGGCGTGGCAGGGCCTCACGCACCAGAGCCAGGCTTGAATAGCGTACTGCAAAGCGCCGCCGACGGCGCAGCATCCACAGGTACCAGGCGACGATCAGTGGGATTAGACCTATCAGGAGAAGGAACCCAGGCCAAAGCAAGCCCATCTTCTACCTCCGTTCTACCCTTCCAAACCATCAAAGACTGCTGTAGAAATCATGGTAGACGATTGAACCACATGAACGAAAATACACCGCCAACTAACAGGATCAGCAAGCTGGCGCCCGCCAGGAGGGAGGTGACTTCGATATTTTCATCCTTGATCACCAAGTGAGGCACCAGGTTCTCATATATCGAGCGTAGATCCTCTTCATTTTGTGCGTTGTAGTAAGCGCCGCCGGTAAGCTTTGCGATCCCTTGCAGCGCAGCTTCATCCAATTGGGTGAGGATGTTGAAACCGTCGATATTCAGGATGCTACCTGCGGCGCTGCCAATGCCGACGGAGTATATCCGCACGTTTAAATCTGCGGCGGTCTGTGCCGCTTCAAATGGATCTGGCGGGATGTTGTTCTCCCCATCCGTGAGGAGGAGGATGACCGCATTCTCATGGCTGACTTGTGGAGCGGGTGCTGTCTCGGTGTTGTTGTCTGATCCTATCGCCTGCACGGGTTTACCGGCAATCACATTCAGGGAAGCAAAAATGCCCTCGGCAATAGATGTGCCGCGCTGCGGGGACAAGCGGTTGATTGTAGCAAAGATAGCTCCGGGATCATTGGTAGGGGGCTGTACAACGAATCCGCTATCGCTAAAGGCGACGATACCTACCTGTATGCTGGAAGATTGGCGTTGGACGAAATCCCTTGCTGCTTGCTTGGCAGCTTCCATGCGAGTTGGTTTTAAATCATCGGCTGCCATGCTGCCTGATACATCAAAGGCAAGGATAATGATCCCTTCCCGGACGGGCATGCTAACAACTGCCTGGGGTCGAGCGAGGGCAAACATCAGCGTGGTCAGGCCGATCAGGAACAGCGCCGGCGGCAGGTGGCGGCGTTTTCCTAGCTGGCGTCCTAATGTTGCCTGGTGAAGACCCAGGCTAGTATAACTGACAGCAATTTTGCGTCGCCTGCGCTGCAACAGAACGTAAAACAGGGCGAAGACCGGCACAACCAGGAGCGATAAAAGCATTACAGGCCAGATGAAGGACATCAGTGTCAATTCCTGCGCTGCTGGCGCTGGGCTGCAAAGTGTAATATGGCGCGCACCAGGTCGTCGCCAGTGGAGAGTGAAAGTACATCTACCCCAGCATGTTTCAGAGTTTCATTCAATGAAGCAGCGCGCTGGAGAGCGGCTTGTTCGAATTGGGCGCGGAATTTTTTATCATGGGTATCCACGTACAGCTGCTCGCCTGTCTCGGCATCTTCCATGATGATGGGTCCGATATCCGGCAGGGTCATCTCACTCGGATCCCATAGACGCACGGCGAGGACCTCGTGCCGCTGGTTGAGCAAATTCAAGGGTCGTTCCCATCCGGGGGCGCTGATAAAATCCGAGAGGATGAAGATTAGAGAACGCTTTTTAATGGCATGCAGCCCGCCGACCAGTAGAGGTGTCAGGTTGGTGAACGGTGCGCGTTCCAGGCGCGGCTGCTTGAGTAGATCGTTGAGCAGGCGCAGCACTTGGTTGCGCCCGCCGCGAGGTGGGATGGCGCGTTCAATGCGGCTTCCGTAAAACATGGCACCGATCCGGTTGCCGTGGCGTGTGAGCAGGCGCGAGAAGGTGGCGACAAAGTCGATCAGCATATTGCGCTTCTGTATCTGCTGGGCGCCAAAATCGACCGATGGACTCAGGTCAAGTAGAAACCAGGCGGTTATCTCTCGATCTTCGACATACTGGCGTATGTAGGGGGAGTTCATGCGCGCGGTGACATTCCAATCGATGTAACGAATGTCGTCTTCAGGTTGATATTCGCGCAGATCAGCAAAATCTACACCGTAGCCGTAGAACAGGCTGCGGTAATCGCCTTGCAACAAGCCATCCAGGCGATGGATGACGCGCCAATCGATGCGCTGCAAGATATGCTCAGGCGTTTGTGTGGAGGCTAACATTCTCACGTAAGGGGACGACCGGGATGGAAATGCTATCGATAATCCGGCTCAACAGGTCATCGCTGGTGATATTATCTGACAGGGCCTCGTAGGAAAGCACAATGCGATGGCGCATCACATCCATGGCCATATCCAAAACGTCTTGCGGTAAAGCATATTGGCGTCCGCGCAAAAAAGCCAGAGCGCGGGCTGTGAGGATCAAGTTGATCGAAGCGCGTGGGCTGGCGCCGTACATGATGTAATGATCGATATCCCTCGCGCCAAAGTCTTTTGGTTTGCGCGTGGCAGTTACCAGGCGAACGGCATATTCAATGAGGGCTGGATCGACATAGACGCTATCGACTTCGCGCTGCAATACGACTAGCTGGTCGGTTGTTAGCACCTTTTGCACCGCCGCCAGCAAGCCGGTCATACGTTCGACGATGACAAACTCTTCCGTCGGAGTTGGATAGCCGACCAATACCTTGAGCATGAAGCGATCGACCTGGGCTTCGGGCAGGGGATAGGTGCCTTCAGTCTCGATGGGATTTTGGGTTGCCAGCACCAGGAAAGGGTCTGGGACCTTAAAGGTCTCGCGACCTATGGTAACCTGGCGTTCCTGCATCACTTCGAGCAAGGCGCTTTGCACTTTGGCAGGAGCTCGATTGATTTCATCCGCCAGCAATAAATTCGTGAAAACAGGCCCCAGGGAAGTGTTGAATTCGCCGGTCTTTTGATTATAGATGCGCGTTCCAATTAAATCGGCAGGCACCAAGTCGGGCGTGAACTGAATGCGCTTGAATTCGCCCCCAATGGCTTCGGCAATGGTTTTAATCGCCATCGTTTTGGCAAGCCCTGGCACGCCTTCGACCAGGATATGCCCGCGCGCCAGCAGCGCCACCACCAATCTCTCTAATAGATGGTCCTGCCCAACAATCACCTTTTTAACTTCATAAAGCACACGCTCCATCGGTTTTTTGGTTCTAATATCCGTATTTGTATCCATCAGTCCTCTCCTGATCCAATAACGGAGGTAAAAGATCAAGCTTGCAAGAAACTCTAGTATGGCGGTAGACCCGCTGCAGATGCGGCGGTTTGAATGGGCACGGCAAAACCAATGCCGATAAAGAAATCCTCTTCGGTTGGATTGACAATCCCCACCACAATGCCGACAACCTGGCCAAAACGGTTGAGAAGCGGACCACCCGAGTTGCCTGGATTTACGGCGGCATCAATCTGGATCAAGCCTTCGAGTTTGTATTCGCTTTCCTCGGGCTGGAAAGAACGGTTAAATCCGGAGATTACGCCCGCGCTCATCGAGCTGTACAGACCGAAGGGATTGCCCACAGCAAAGGCTTCATCGCCAACTTGCAAAGCATTCGGATTCCCCAGGGAAGCCGGCATCACCAGCGAGGGCAGCTGCCCGACGCTCAGGACTGCGATGTCGTTTTCTGGCTGGGTGGCGATCACCTCGGCTTTAGTTTCTGTGCCGTCAAAAAAGGTTACGGTGATATCCTCCGCACCAGAGACGACGTGTAAGCTTGTGAGGATATCCCCAAATTCGCTGATCAAGACGCCACTGCCAAGACTCCCCTCCTCCTCTTCCGGATTATCAGATGCTTGAGCCTGTATGAGGACGAGTGAAGGTTGGACTACCTGGTAAACCTGAGTGGAATAAGCAGGAGGAGGTGTAGCGGAGGCTAACACCTGGGCGACGGTATCACTCACGTCTTTGGTTGTCAACGGTTGAGGTCCGGGAATGAAAATGTTGTAAAGGAACAGCGCCAGGAAGGCTGCCAGGATGCCCGCAGCGAACTGAAGAATATTTCGTGAGCGCAGAAGGGTACGTTGTAAGCGTACACGCCACTGCGCAGGTTGAGGATCAGGCGATTCGTTCATCACTTTCATCATAGACGAAGGAAGCTCCTCGTCCATCTTGGCAGGTTTTTTAACCCGGCGAGAAGGTCCGGGATAATACTTCTAATTACGATCTTCTATATCAGTATTATACGGTCCTTTTATGAAAATTAAATGAATGAATCCGTAGAATTTTCGGGAAAACCACTGATTTCTTCCTTCTGATAGACATGGAATCGAAAATTGGTCGGGATTCCCTATCTGAACGGCTTTTCGATTTGAACCACAAAATTGGGATTTAGCGCCGCACTGCCAAACGTGTTGGAAATCTTTTTACCTGCAACGATCTCTGGGGAGGGCGCGATGCAGGGCGAGTTGGTAACGCTTCTACTGCAACGCTCTCGATTCCGTTGATTTTTCGCCTCTCCAGCGGGTTGCCCAACAAGCGTTCAATCGTACGGACCATCACCTGATCATCCGGGGTGAACAAAGATAATGCCATACCCCGCGCTGCCATCCGACCGGTGCGTCCGATGCGGTGGGTATAGGCTTCACCGGTATCCGGCATATCATAATTGATGACATGGGAGATTTGGGAGACATCGATACCACGCGCAGCGATATCAGTGGCAACCAATACACGTATGCGACCGCTACGGAAACTATCCAGGGCCTCTTGACGGCGCGTTTGTGACAGGTTGCCTTGCAATGAAGTGGCAGAGTGCCCGGCCTTGGCTAACTGCTCGGCCAATTTTTTGGCACGATGCTTGGTACGGGTGAACACCAAAATTCGACTGTTGCCCGCCTGGCGCAAGATTGCCAGAAGAATCTCGGATTTACGGGTTTGGTCCACAGCATAGGCGGCATGGCTTACAGTATCCACTGGACGGGAGGCGCCAATTTCTATCTCCACTGGATGGTGGAGCATTTCGGAAGCCAATCCGCGAATCTCGGAAGGCATCGTAGCAGAAAACATCAGGGTTTGGCGAGCTTTCGGTAAGGCAGAAAGAATGCGCCGAACAGATGGCAAGAAGCCCATATCGAACATCTCATCGGCTTCATCCAATACCAAAACTTCGATAGCCGATAAATTGATAACACCGCGGCCCATTAAATCCAGCAGCCGCCCAGGGCAGGCTACAACGATTTCAGCGCCGGCTCTTAGCCCATTGATTTGAGGTTGGGCGCCTACCCCGCCATAGATCGTGAGGCTGCGCAGCCCGGTGCGCTGGCCTAAAACTTGAAAAGCGGTATGGGTTTGTTCAGCCAGCTCACGTGTAGGGGCTAGGATGAGCGCGCGTGGCTTGCCCCGCCGCCCGGGGATTAACCGTTGTAAGATTGGCAAGGCGAAAGCTGCGGTCTTACCCGTCCCGGTTTGGGCCAGGCCAAGCAGATCGCGGCCTTCGAGAATGGAGGGTATGGATCGTGATTGGATTGGGGTAGGGGTGGAATAACCTGCGGCGGTAATGCCCGCGTTGATCTGCGGGTGAAAAGAAAACGAATCAAAATTCACAAAAGGTCCTTTAGGCACAAGATTGAGCCAAGGCGAACCCCAGCCCGTTAGCGATTGAATATGGATCGATTATATCCACATACAAAAGCAGACAGGCGAGTATACCACAGAAAAGATAGCGTCAATGGTAAATAACGTGAAAAGAGATCGTCAGGAGAGCTGTAGACGTGTGCAGCCCGTCTAAACTCCCATGTTTATCTCTTGTCACGGCAAATTCCAGAGGACTCAGCATCTTCCCACATTGTTAGAATAATGTTAAAATATGACATTTATTATCTAAATTGTTTCTGCAAGCTAACGATTTTGGAGGTGGAAGATGCTGGAACCACTAAATTTGGACACACTGCGCCAACGATGGGAAGCCAGTTGGAAGCATGGCGGTCTGGAGACGTTAAACACTTTTCTGGCCCCCGGTTATACACCTCACCATCCATTAAATCCGGTCACAGGACCGGATGGCATGCGCCACTTTATCGATTGTTTCCAACAGGCGTTTCCGGACTTGGTGTTCAAAATCGACGACATCATCGAATCACTGGACAAGGTAGTCGTGCGGTGGTCCATGAGTGGTACGCATCTGGGTGAGCTTATGGGCGTACCAGCATCGGGCCGCAGGGCGACTCTCACAGGGATCAGCATCTATCGTTTTGAAGAGGGCATGACTGTTGAATCCTGGGACGAGATCAACATCTGGAGCTTACTCTATCAACTCGATGTGATGGCTGGCTGATCAGAGAAGCATATATTCGTTTCCCCTGGAAAGTTTGGAGGGGTATGAGCCTCGAATCGAATAAATTCACCGTGCGTAATTATTTCGCAGCTTTAGATCGAGGGGGTTTTCCAGGTGTGGCATCATTTGTTACCGCTGATTTTCAAGCCCAGATCAGTGGCGGTTACCCGTCCATGGATGCTTTGGCGTATCAGTCCTTCTATGAAGGACTGTATTGCGCCCTGCCTAATCTAAAACACAAAATTATCGAGCTCCTGGCTGAAGACGAGCGCGTGGTGGCGCGCCTGGTGGCTGAAGGCCAACACTCAGGCACGCTGGATGGCTTACGTCCTTGCGGTAAAGTCGTTCAGGTGCCTATACTGATGATCCTTCAGCTTTCTACCGGAAAAATATCGAAGGTATACCTTCAATTCGACCAGCTTTACCTTCTGCAGCAGATTGGCGCGCTCCCTTCCACTCAGCCGCAAGCTGTTTAGCCAGGAAATGAATACTCGCTGCTCCTGCGCCGTGGCGATCAGCCGTTGCTGGTATATTATGCCACCGCTTACGGTCTAGGCCTGGTCGCCACTTTCCTGTATAAAGCACTGATTTAAGGAAGTCGTAATGCGAAGATGCAATGCCGGGCGCCGCTTGAATCAAAAGCCAGACGATGAGTTTGGTGAACGGGAGTAGAAAGAAGCTTTGTCATTAATACGGCATCCAGGCCGCACAGCTCCGGGTGCTCACTTAAAATAGCTGCATAGGGACAATGGTTGAAGATTATCCGGGGAGCTTCTGAGCGTGCCTCCCAGCGTGCCTGGTACTGGAGTTGATTGAGGCGCTGCACTGCCAGGTAAAGGCGCTGAGTCAGGCTGCGCTCACCAGCGGGTAGTCTTCCCGCTAATCGTAGGGCAATCTTTTCAAGACGGGCAGCGTTAATCGAAGGTAGGTGTTCTTCAGCAGCCAGTTCATCCAACAGTACGCTGGCCAATCGATCGAGATTATGGCTTTGCGACTGGCTGGTCAGAGAATACAGGTGAGCGGGTCGGCCGCGCCCGGTTGCAGGGCGCTGGGCAACGATTTCTACAGCTCCTTCTTCCACCAAAATGGACAGGTGATGGCGCATGTTGGCGGGAGAGGTCTTTAAGGCGCGGCTCAATTCGATAGTTGAGGAAAGCCCTTTCTTGTTGATATACTCCAATATGCGTACGCGAGTGGTTTTCATCAAGGTTAATGGAGAATCCAGATTGGAAGAGATATTCGATGGTTCTATTATAATCTAATTTAGAAAATATATATTGACTTTAATCCGGGTTGACACGCTGTTTAATGGGAGTATAATTACTCTCGATATGCCAGACCAAACCCTGACCTGGGATGATTCATATGCTATTGCCCTCGCGCTTCGAGGGCTCTACCCCCATGTACGGTTGGATGACATCTCATTGGGTATGATTTATCGATGGACTGTGGAATTGCCCGATTTTAGCGACGACCCGCAGCTGGCTAACGACCAAATTCTCGCATCAATCTATCAAGAGTGGTTTGAGGAGGTTAATCCTGTATGAGCGAAGATATCAATACACCCGGCTACGATATCCCTCCCGAGATGCAGGGGCAGGTGAGTATCACAACCATCGATAAAATCTATAATTGGGGGCGGCGCTCTTCCATTTGGCCCATGATGTTTGGTCTGGCTTGTTGCGCGATTGAGATGATTTGCACGGCTGCCAGCCGTTATGATTTCTCCCGTTTTGGTATGGAGGTCATGCGACCCAGTCCTCGCCAGGCGGATTTAATGATCGTTTCTGGAACGGTCACCAAGAAAATGATCCCGCAAATCGTGCGCCTCTACAACCAAATGCCCGAGCCGAAATACGTGGTAGCCATGGGAGCCTGCGCCTCCGGCGGCGGACCTTTTAAGGAAGGTTATAACGTGGTTTCCGGAGTGGACAATTACGTGCCCGTGGATGTTTATATCCCGGGCTGCCCTCCTACTCCCCAGGCACTGTTGCATGGATTGATAACGCTTCAGAAAAAGATCGACACCCAATCGATCCGGCAGGTGCGCTGGTACCAGAAAGAGGGTTCCGAGGTCATACCGGTTCCTGTGCTTGGACCGGACATCATGGATCCACGCGAATATGAGCGCATCAAGCAGTACAGCATGGAGAAGTTAGCTGCACAAAATGCAGAAGTTCCCGCCACAACGGGTGAAACCGCTTAGAGAGGTTAATGGATGAGCGAACAAACTTTAGTTGCTGAAAATAGCGTGGAAGCACGTTTTGCAGAAATCCTCGTGCCCGACACCCGGAAAGGGTACGAGGGCTTCCTCGTTCAACCTGAGCGTTTGATCGAGGTTGCCACTACCTTGCGCGATGAATTTGGGTATGATTACCTCTCTTCAGTGACCGGGGTGGATTACTACCCAGAAGATGTGATCGAAGTGGTCTATCATCTTTTCAAGAGCACTGGCGGATCGGCGCTTATTCTCAAAACCCAGACTTCACGGGAGAGCACATCCGTCCCCTCGCTGGTTCCCGTTTATCCAGGCGCAGAATTCCAGGAGCGTGAAGCCTGGGACCTGATGGGCATTCATTTCGAGGGGCATCCCGACCTACGGCGAATCCTGATGTGGGAAGGATTTCATGGTCATCCGCTGCGCAAAGACTGGCGCGAGGTGTACTACGAAGAGGATGGGAAACCGTTCAAAAGCCGTTGGCCCGAAGGGCACATCTACCGGATCGAGGATAAGAATCCCTTCCAGAAAAATGTTGATTATCCTGCCGGTTTTGACCCGGAAAGTTGGGTGCCTGAAGGCGAAGCCTCTTTGTATGCCGGTATTACCCGAGCCATTGGACAGGCTGAAGGGTCTGGCATGAAAACCGAACAGGTGGTGGTGAACCTTGGTCCGCAGCACCCATCCACACACGGTGTATTTCGTGTAGTTGTTGCAGTGGATGGTGAAACCATCATGAGCTTGAAGCCTGTGATGGGTTACTTGCATCGCAATCACGAAAAGATCGCCGAACGCAATACGTTTCTTCAAAATATGCCCTTTACTGACCGCCTGGACTATCTCTCATCGATGAGCAATAATTTTGGGTACGCGCTGGCGGTTGAAAAACTGATGGGTGTGAAGCCTCCAGAGCGTGCCGAATATTTGCGGGTGATCATGGCGGAGCTTACCCGGATCAGCAACCACATTTTCGCCATCGGCATGTTCTTGAATGACCTCGGGGCGTATTTTACCCCGGCTCTCTATGCCATTCAGGAACGAGAATTGATCCTGGATGTATTCGAAGCGGTGAGCGGGTCGCGCATGATGTGCAATTATTTCCGCTTTGGCGGTGTGGCTCGCGATCTCCCCGAAGGTTTTCAGAAGAAGATTCACGACCTGGTTTATGAACGACTGCCGCGCAAAGTGGATGAATTAGATCTGTACCTGACCAACAGCGAGGTAATTCGCGCTCGCTGTGAGGGTTATGGGGTACTCACTCCGCAGGATGCGATTGCTTATTCGGCAGCAGGCCCGGTGTTGCGCGCATCTGGCGTGCCGTACGATGTGCGTCGTGCAGATCCCTACAGCATTTACGAGCGCTTTGATTTTGATGTAGCCGTGCGCTATCACGGCGATATTTACGATCGATACATGATCCGCATGGATGAAATGCGCCAGAGCTTGCGAATTTTACAGCAGGCAATCCGGGATATACCCGAAGGGTCAATCCAAGAGGGCAAACCCCAATACCAGGTGCGAGTTCCAGCCGGCGAATCTTATGGGCGTGTGGAAGGGCCAAAAGGCGAGTTGGGTTACTATGTTGTCTCGAACGGGAAGCCCAACCCCTGGAGATATCATGTACGCGCTCCTTCTTTCATCAACCTGACCCCAATGGAACTCATGTGCAAGGGGGGCAAAATTGCCGATGTGGTCGCAGTATTAGGATCGATCGACATTGTACTGGGTGAAACGGACCGTTAGGACAGGAGAGACTTCAATGGATGGACTTGGCATCATTAAAGGAATGGGGGTAACCCTGCGGCGCTTTGTTGACACCTACCTGGATGATATCCGTTGGTGGGGACGGCGCTACTATACGAAAGAGGGTATAGCCCACCGGATGAGTAAAGATGCACGCGGTATCTTCACCATACAATACCCGGAGGAGAAACTGCCTGTTCCCGAGGAATTCCGTTTCATTCCTTTCCTAATTTATGAAGAAGGTCCAAACGGTGAACATCAAGACCGCTGTACGTCCTGTGGAATATGTGCTAAGGTATGCCCGCCGCAATGTATCTGGATCGTGCGCACGAATGACCCTGCGACGGGCCGGCCTATTCCGGAACCGGCTGAGTTTTATATCGACGTGGATATCTGCATGAATTGCGGGTTCTGCGCCGAGTATTGTCCATTTGACGCCATAAAAATGGATCATAACTACGAGCTGGCTGTCTATGATCGCCAGTCGAAAAACATCTACGACAAAGAAAAACTATCGAAACCGGTATCCTATTACGCTACCATCCGGCCCAGCAATTATGCCAGGGAAGAGGCGGCACGCGCTGAAGCAGAGGCAGCCAAGGCTGCCAGAAAGGCCAAGGCTTAAGAGAGGTTATGGTAGATCAAATGGTAAAGAAAGAAACAATCCTGGCTGCCCTGGGGAAGGTTCAAGAACCGGAGCTGCATCGCGATCTGGTCACCTTGAATATGATTAAAGACCTGGAGATCGACGGTGGCAAAGTAAGCTTCACCGTGATGCTCACCACCCCAGCCTGCCCTTTGAAATCTCAAATTGAACGCGAGGCGCGCCAGGCCGTGTTGGCGCTTGATGGTGTACAAACGGTCGATATCCATATGAGTGCGAATGTCCCTAGCGACGGACGACCACGCGGCTTATTGGACCTGCCCATCCGCAATGCTGTAGCAATTGCCTCCGGTAAAGGAGGGGTGGGCAAGAGTACCATAGCAGTCAATGTGGCGGTTGTACTGGCAAAAAGCGGGGCCCGCGTGGGTCTCCTGGATGCCGATATTTACGGTCCGAACGTCCCGACTATGATGGGTTTAAATCACCTGCCAGCCCCTCAAGCAGATAAACTTCAACCCGCTGAAGCCTATGGCGTCAAGGTAATGTCGATTGGATTCCTGGTTAAACCCGACCAGCCTCTGATCTGGCGCGGCCCTATGCTTCACTCCGCTATTCGCCAATTTCTCACCGATGTCAACTGGGGTGAGCTGGATTATCTGATCATCGATCTGCCGCCTGGCACCGGAGATGCAGCTCTCAGCCTGGCCCAGTCGCTGCCGTTGAGCGGGGGAGTGATTGTCACTTTGCCGCAGCAGGTATCACTGGATGATGCACGGCGTGGATTGGAAATGTTCCGCCAATTGGATGTCCCCATCTTTGGGGTGGTTGAAAATATGAGCTATCTGGAATTGCCAGATGGCAGCCATATGGATATTTTTGGATCTGGTGGGGGAGAGCGCATGGCTGGAGAAGCCGGAGTGGCATATCTCGGAGGCATTCCGATGGATCCAGCTGTACGCAGCGGTGGAGATAGCGGCACTCCAGTCGTGATTACTCACCCAGAATCTGCGGTAGCAGAGGCTTTGACCCGGGTCGCTCAAGATATTGCCGCCAAGATCAGCGTGGCAGCAGTGCAACAAGGCAACTTCATCCCGATCAACTTGATCGGTTGACCAACGGACAGCGGGAAGGTGGTATAGTTTACTCCACCAGCCCGCTGTTTGTTCAATATCACAAAGTGAAGTCTACGATGGAACCAATTGTTATCGGTATTCGCTTTCAGAAAATAGGCAAGATTTATCATTTTGATGCCAGCAATTGCGCGGAAATCCGCATTGGCGATCATGCTGTAGTGGACACCAGCCGTGGGCGCCAGCTTGGAGAAGTAGTGCAAATTCTCAAGGAACCACCGCCGCCTCCAGAAGGCAATTGGAAATCTATCCAACGCCTAGCAACTCCACGAGACCTGGTCCTGCGGCAGATCTGGCAAAAGAAAGAAATCGAAGCTATGATCAATTGCCGGGCTAAATCGGCAGAGTTGAAATTGGAGGGGGTAAAAATAGTAGCGGCTGAGTTCTCCTTTGACGGCGCACGGTTATCTTTCCTTTACAGCACGGAGACCGAAGGAAAAGTCGATCTTAAAAAATTGAGGAATGCGATGCAGCGTACGTACCCTCGATCGATAGTGGAGATGCGGCTGGTTGGCCCGCGCGATGTCGCCAAGATTCTAGGCGGGATGGGCGCCTGCGGATTGGAACAGCGCTGCTGTTCAGCTTTCTTGACTGATTTCAGTCCAATATCGATCAAAATGGCAAAGGAACAGGGTATATCCTTGACGCCGTCCGAGATCACCGGGATGTGCGGGCGGCTGCGCTGCTGTCTGGTGTATGAATACGAGCAATATGTCGAGGCGCGTAAAGTTCTGCCAAAAAGAAATAAGAGGGTGAGTACACCGAATGGTGAAGGAAGAGTACTGGATATTTTTCCATTAAAGCAATCCGTGCTCGTGGCGTATGAGCAGGGGATCAACCGGGAATTCACGTTGGATCAGATCCAGCCTTTGGATGAACTGGATGCGTTGCGTAAGAAAGCCGGAGAGCCTTGTGCACGTCACGAAGGCGGCGAGTGCGATTGCGGGAAAGAAAAAACTGAAGAAAGGAAGCCGCCGTATCGCGATAAGAAGAATCGACCTCGTACCTAAACGCCATGAAAGAAATTCTAAACGAAGCTCTTAAACTGTTTGAATATACGCGTTCGTTAAGGCGTGATTTTCATCTTCATCCAGAATTAGGATACCAGGAATTTCGAACTGCCGGGATAGTTGCCCGGGAATTAAACGAGCTCGGTCTGGAGGTCACCACAGGCATCGGGAAAACAGGTGTGGTGGGTCTGTTAGAAGGTGATCGCCCCGGGGCCGTGGTGATGCTGCGATTCGATATGGATGCGCTGCCGATACAGGAAGAGACCGGCGCAGAATATGCCTCGCAAACTCCAGGGGTAATGCATGCCTGCGGTCACGATGGGCACACCGCTGTAGGCCTGACCGTGGCACGCCTGCTAAAAGCTCACTCTGAGCAACTGGCTGGAACCGTGAAGTTTGTTTTCCAACCCGCTGAAGAAGGGCTGAACGGCGCTGAGAGCATGGTTGCCGACGGAGTGCTGTTTAATCCCAGACCAAAATATTGCCTGGGGATGCACCTGTGGAACGAGCGGCCTCTTGGGTGGGTAGGTGTCGCTTCTGGGCCGGTAATGGCGGGCGCAGAAAAGTTCACCGTGCGCATTCAAGGTAAAGGCGGGCATGGTGCAATTCCAAACCTGGCAATCGACCCCGTTTTGGCGGCGGCCCAGATCGTTACCGCATTGCAGGGGATTGTAGCTCGCAACGTTTCTCCATTGAATTCTGCCGTTGTGAGTGTCACGACGATCCACGGCGGAGAGGCTTTCAATGTAATCCCTCCTGCGGTTGAAATGCAGGGGACGATTCGCACGTTTGACCAGGTCGTACAATTGCGTGTGATGGAGCGGTTTCACCAGGTTATCCGTAGCGTCGCTGAAGCGACGGAATGCCAGGCGGATATTGATGTAAAGTCGATCACACCCACGGTGGTGAATGATCCCCACGTCACCGGGATCGTCCGGCAGGCGGCGGAAAGTCTGTGGGCGGGGCAGGCAATTGAAAACAGTTACCGGACGATGGGATCGGAAGATATGGCTTTCTTTATGCAAGAAATCCCGGGGTGTTTCTTTTTCATCGGGTCAGCCAATGTTGAAAAGGGTCTAAATGCCCCCCACCATCATCCGAGATTCGATATTGATGAGGATGCCTTGCCACGCGCAGCCGCTCTCATGGCGCTGGCTACTGTAAGATTGTTGGCAGAATAACCGGAGACTTCCATGTCTGGTAAAGGTAATGGACATAAAAATGCATTGCACTTCCACCACCCGCCTGAGCGGGTGGTTTCGCTTGTGCCATCCTTAACCGAGAGCATGTTTGACCTGGGATTGGGTGAAGTTGTTGTGGGGATCACGGATTATTGCACCCAGCCAGAAGAGAAAGTGGCGAAATTACCGCGCCTGGGAGGTCCTAAGAATCCACGCGTTCAGGCAATAATCGAGCTGCAACCCGAATTGGTTCTGGCGAATTGGGAAGAAAACACCCGCGCCTCAGTGGAGGCTTTAGAATCAGCCGGCATACAGGTATGGGTGACATTCCCTAAAAATATCCGCCAATCGTTGGATATCCTTTGGACGATTACCGGGTTGTTCCAGTCCAAGCTGGCAGCTGTGCGGCTTGAAACTCTGGAATTAACCGTAGATTGGGCGCGCGATGCTGCCGGCGAACGCAAGCCGGTGCGTTTTTTCTGCCCAATCTGGTTTGAAAAAACGGGAGTCAGAAAGCCCTGGTGGATGACATTTAACCAGGAGACCTATTCTCACGATGTATTGGCCTTGTGCGGGGGGGAAAACGTGTTCGCGGACCGCCAACGGCGCTATCCGCTGGATGCTGACCTGGGTCTTGAGACAGCCCAGGATTCGAAAGAGCGTGACACCCGTTATCCGCGCGTGACCCATGAGGAGATTCAGGCGGCGGATCCCGAAGTCATCTTGCTGCCGGATGAACCCTACTCATTTACGCTGGATCACATCGAGTATTTACAACAAGTTTTGCCAGATGTGCGAGCTGTGCGAATGGGTCATATTTATGCGGTCGATGGCAGCTTGTTCACCTGGCACGGCACCCGCCTGGCGCGCGCATTGCAGACCTTACCCGCTTTACTTACCACCGGCATCGCTTGATAGTGGGAGAGCATGTGTTGGGCGACCAGGAATCGAATTCGCCATTCAGACTTGACCGGAGTCGGGAGCCATGATAAAATCAGCCCAAATATCTGAATAATCGGATTAATCATAAGAATTAACGATCTCAGTATTATTCTTCAAGGTTTGTCCAATGCTTTTATCTGAATTTCTTCAATATCTTGCAGGCCCGGTGGATGGTGAAGAGGAATCAACTCGTCTCCCCTCCCTTAACCAGATCGGCGTACAGCTGGGTATCAGTGTAGCCAGTCTGAGGGAGCAGGTTGAGGTTGCAAAGGCTCTTGGTTTGATCGAGTTGCGCCCGCGCACCGGCATGCGCCGCTTACCTTATTCCTTTCTTCCAGCCGTGCGGCAAAGCCTTTCCTATGCCATCTCCATTAATCGTAAATACTTCGATGATTTTTCTGCACTGAGGAACCATATTGAGGCTGCATTCTGGTATGAAGCTGTCAGCCTGCTGACCCCGACAGACCATGAGGAATTGAAAAGTTTGATGGCTAGAGCCTGGGTTAAGCTGCAAAGCCCCCAAATCCAGATTCCGCATCTGGAGCACCGGCAACTGCATTTGACCATTTTTAAGCGGCTGGAAAATCCCTTTGTCATCGGCCTACTGGAAGCTTATTGGGAAGCTTATGAAGGAGTGGGCCTAAACCTTTACGCCGGTTATGAATATTTGCAGGAGGTCTGGCAATATCACCAAAAAATGGTAGATTCGATCTGCTCGGGAGATTTTGCGAGTGGATACAAAGCCTTGGTAGATCACAGTGATCTGCTCTACCACCGGCCGGTAACTGTAATGTTGGGAAACGGTCGCTTGCCGGAACAATCCTGAATAATTCGATATCAGCCAATTCACCACTCAAGGAGTAAAGATGTCACCTGTAGCACCTCTCGTCCTGGACGAACCTCTGGTAGAAACCAGTGACAGCGTGAATAATTTTTCAATCACTGTAGCAACGGTCAATGGATCGGGAAGCCAGACTTCGAATCTGACGATCCTGCGCGCTCTCTTCAAGATGGGTATACCCGTTTCGGGTAAAAACTTGTTCCCGTCTAACATTCAAGGGCTACCCACCTGGTACACCATTCGAATTAGCAGAGATGGTTTCCTGGCGCGGCCGGAAGAGCACGAGGTCGTGGTTGCCATGAATCCAGCGACCTTCGCCAGGGACCTGGCGGATGTCTTGCCTGGCGGAGTGTTCTTTTACGCGGATGATATCAAACTCGCCATAAACCGCAGCGACATCGTTGCTTACCCAATGCCAGTCAAGCAAATTACCAAGGATTCTGGGGCGCCGTCCAACTTGCGCGATTACGTTGCCAACATGGTCTATGTTGGTATCGTTGCACAAATGTTGGAGATCGATCTGGCAACCATCCATCTGGCGATTAACTTCCATTTCAAAGGAAAGGCAAAACCCATCCAATTGAACTGGGATGTGGTGCAAGCTGCGGCAAAATGGGCGGCTGAAAACCTGGAAAAGAAAGATGCATTTCGCGTGGAGCCGATGAATGCCACGCAAGGTTATATCATGGCAGATGGCAACACAGCCGCTGCGCTGGGATCCATTTACGGCGGCGTGCAATATGTCTCCTGGTATCCCATTACCCCGGCCTCCAGCCTGGCTGAGAGCCTCAATGAATACTTGCCGATTCTGCGCAAAGAATCCGATTCGGATCGAAAGACTTACGCGGTTATCCAGGCAGAAGATGAGTTGGCAGCGATCGGTATGGCAATAGGGGCAGGCTGGGCAGGATTGCGTTCGATGACCTCCACTTCAGGACCTGGGCTGAGCCTGATGACCGAATATGCTGGTTTAGCTTACTTCACCGAGGTGCCAGTCGTGATCTGGGATATCCAGCGGGTAGGTCCAAGCACTGGATTACCCACTCGTACCATGCAAGGCGATCTGACCTTTGTAGCCTTTATGGGCCATGGCGATACACAACAGGTGATCTTACTTCCCGGCTCTGTGAATGAATGCTTTGAATTTGGGTGGAAAGCCTTTGACCTGGCAGAGCGCCTGCAAACCCCGATATTTGTGTTGGCTGATCTGGATATGGGCATGAACCAGTGGATGACGCCGCCTTTTAAATATCCGGACGTACCCATGGACCGCGGTAAAGTACTTTGGGAAGAAGACCTTGAGCGATTGGGGGGAAATTGGGCGCGTTATCGAGACGTGGATCATGATGGTATTCCTTACCGGACGATTCCCGGGAACCGCCATCCACATGCTGGCTACTTTACCCGCGGGACAGGTCACAACGAAGAAGCTAACTACACGGAAGACCCTGTCGTGTGGCACGATATGCTTGAGCGATTAAAGAAGAAATACAATACAGCTCGCGATTACGTGCCCGGTCCGGTTATCGATCAAACGGAAGGAGCGGAGGTGGGCATTATCGCCTTTGGTTCTACTGAACCAGCCATCCTGGAGGCTCGAGCGCAACTCGCCCGAATGGGGATTAAAACGGATACCATGCGTTTGCGGGCAATTCCATTCAATACCCAAGTCCAGGATTTTGTTCGCAGCCACAACCGCAACTATGTGGTCGAGATGAATAGGGATGGGCAAATGTGCCAGCTCCTCACCATCGAATATCCTGACAAAGGCAGTGATCTGGTCTCATTGGCTTACACCGATGGTTTGCCGCTGACCGCTCGCCGGGTGCGTGAGATGATACTGGCAGATATGGGAATGACGCCTCAGGAGGCACATTAAATATGGCTGATCAAACAACTTCCACCGGAGCCCGCATTCAGGTCAATCTGGTAGGCCTCTCCAAATCCGATTACCGGGGCAACCCGAGCACCCTGTGTCAGGGCTGTGGGCATAACTCGATATCCAGCCAGATCATCGCCGCGCTCTATGAAATGGATGTAATCCCTGAAGATATAGTTAAATTCAGCGGCATTGGCTGCTCGAGCAAAAGCCCTACATACTTCTTAAACCGTTCTTTTGGTTTCAACGGTTTACACGGGCGTATGCCATCGATAGCGACTGGTGCCCTGTTTGCAGACTATACCTTGAAGGGTTTGGGGGTGAGCGGTGATGGCGATACAGCCAGTATTGGGATGGGACAGTTCAAGCATGTCGTCAGGCGCAATTTACGCATGGTTTACATTGTCGAAAACAACGGAGTTTATGGGCTTACGAAGGGGCAGTTCTCGGCAACCGCTGAAAAAGGTCTCTCCCTGAAGAGCCAGGGAAACAACCCTTATATGCCGGTCGATATCGCCTGGGAAGCGCTGGTCGGCAACGCCACATTTGTGGCGCGCTCCTTTGCTGGCGACCCAAAACAGGTCAAAGAGCTGATCAAGGCGGCTTTGAGTCATGAAGGCATTGCGGTGCTGGATATTATCAGCCCGTGCGTAACCTTCAACAATCAGGATACCGCTATGCACTCCTACCAATGGGGTAGGGAGCATGAAGTGGCCTTGCATGAGCTATCTTATGTACCGCCCGCCGAAGATATAGTGGTAGAGTATGAGCAAGGTGAAGCCATCGAAGTGACCATGCATGATGGTTCCGCGGTGATATTAAAGAAAGTGAGCCGGGAGCATGATCCGACCGACCGTGCAGCAGCCATGGCGGTTTTGGAAGAAGCCAACCGGTGCGAATGCTTGCTTACCGGGCTGATCTATATCGATACCACCAAACCATCCTTGATCGAGCAATATCACCTGGTCGATACTCCGCTCAACCGGTTAAGCGAGGATCGTATCCGCCCCAAGCCAGAAACGATCAAAATGGTCAATGATTTGATGTTTTAAGTCCGAAGATTACGGGAAAAACGAGATTGCCCATCGGGCTGTTGCAGGCGTAATGCTTGCCACAGCCCGATTTTTGATTGTGACAGGCGTGGATTTTACGGGACCAGTTTGCCCTGATCGCCAAAGAGAGCAAGGAGCAACACGGGTAAAGCCTGACCAGCCGGTGACCGCCAGCTAAAATGGGCTCGAGAGGAAAGATGAGTTTCTGCGGGATTTATTTCCACCAAGGTTGCGCCGTTTTGTAAGGCAATGCTGGATAGCGAAGCAGCCGGCTCGACAAGACTGGAAGTACCAACCGAGAAGAACCAATCACAGTTTTGGGCGGCTTTCCAAGCGGTTTGCAGAGCTTGCTCTGGCAGGGTTTCACCAAACCAGACTACGTCCGGACGCAAAAAAGCCCCACACTGCGGACAGGCAGGCGGGCTCCCATGGCCTTTGGGCCAATCATCAAATACGGTGCCTTCGGATGAGCATTTGCTGCGAAGTAGGCTGCCGTGCAGTTCAACAACTTGCCGGCTGCCGGCGCGTTGGTGCAAACCATCTACGTTCTGGGTGATCAGGTAAAATGAATCGCTGCGTTTGACGAGCCAATCTTCTAGCTCAACCAGGGCAATATGACCTGCGTTGGGAGAAGCCTGCAGGACCATATCTCGCCGCCAGGAATACCAATCCCACACAAGCGATGGATTCTGGTGAAAGGCGTGTGGTGTTGCAAGATCTTCAGGCCGGAAGCGCGCCCACAACCCGGTTTGGACATCGCGAAAAGTAGGTATGCCGCTCTCGGCTGAGATCCCTGAGCCGGTCAAGACGGTGACACACTGGGCTGAGCGCAGTTCGGATACCAACTGAGAGAGCTGTTCCACTCGCTTTTTCCCTAGGGGTTAACAGCACTCAAAGTGCAGACCACAGCGCGGACAGTTCGTTTGTCCCCAGATAATTTCATCGATCAGCTGACCGCAACGCGGGCAGGCGTCCAAATCATCAGGAACCCTTGGAGAATCTGGGATGTTCTCAGTTTCGGGTTGCATGATCGATTGACTGCTCCTCGCTGCGTTGTTTCCGCCAGTAGCGTTGCATACCATATCCTGACATCCAGGTGGGATTGGCTGCTTCGTATCCCTGTATGATCGCCGGTGGAGCGCCAGCAGCTCGAGCTCGCTGTTTGGACCATTCTAGAAATTCCGAATTGATCACCTCAACCGGCGGATCGGAGGGCAGGTTAGCCTCCATCCAATGCTCGATATCGCTCAATTCGGTGCTTAATGCCGCTAAATGCCAGTCTGGATCGCTAAAGATGCCAAAATGAGTGGGTGCAATGAATTGAAAATCCAGCGTAGACAAACGATTGAGGCTGGCACGCCATTTTCTGGGGTTAAACTCCGGAGGAGGCATTGGCAAACGTAAATAGCGTAAATTGTTAAGCCGTACGCCGCCTACATCCCCGCTGAAGCAAAATTTATCGATAAGATAAACAAAATGGTGGTCGGCATGACCTGGAGTATCGATTGCCTGGAAACGCAGGGAGCCAATTTCGACCACCTCACCGGGTGTTACAATCGATAGCCGTTCCGCAGGCACGGGTAAGAATTCTCCCCACAGGGACTCCATCATGTCTCCATAGATGCGCTTCGCACTAGCAAGCAGCTTTTCCGGATTGAGCAGATGGGGTGCCCCCACCGGGTGTACGTGGATGCGGGCACCCTGGCGAGCTAACCATCCGGCTGCACCGGCATGGTCCAAATGGATGTGAGTGAGAAGTACATCCGTGATGTCCTCTGGTTTGTAACCCTGGGCCGCCAACCCTGACTTAAGAGCTGAAAGGGTGGAACCCGGTCCGCTCTCCACCAATGCAGCCCCGTGAGCATGGGGGATCAGGTAGGAGGCAATCGTGCCCGGGATTCCCATAAAATTAAGGTCGAGTGTATAGACGTGCATTAGTTTCTCCGATTGGTTTCAGGCATCAAGTATACAATGAAATCACAATAAAGCGAACCCACAAGGTCGCATTTCGGATAATTTTCCTCCGGATCCATTTCCCGATCCGAGACTTAATCAGAACATCATTGGATCTTAATGGCTCCCATCTTGTCGAAAAATGCTTTCTTTGATACATTTTTCACAGCTTTGCGTAAAGCAATTACAAACAGGATCTACACAGTTGGTGGGCGGGTGGGGGTGCTATGGCGGGCGTAGCCCGCCATAGCACCTCCACTTCCCCCGTGAACTGCGTAACTTCTAACAAATAGATCTGATCTTGGATAAATGTAATAAAGGTTCAGGAAGATGGTCATAAAATGCAAAAAATGATGTCGCTGGTGCTTGACAAATCAATGGCATTGTGATATTTTGTATAAGCTTACAAAATTGTAAGTTGGCATTTTTGAAAATTGAAAGCGGCGCAGAATTCACCTCGAGGAGGTGCTCATCCAGAAATACTAACTATGAAGCTAATCCCACTATTGCAGCCAACAACCAACATCATTCCTTAGGAGACATTCCATGACACTCGCCCAAGTTGTCTACCACATGTCGAATGACCGGGATTTCGCTTCCCAGCTGTTCTCGAATCCAGAGTCCACATTAGCTACACGTGGATTGAAACTGAGCAAAGAGGAACTGGCGTTTCTGCTTACCGCACACCGCAGAGGCGATCAGAGCAAGCTGCGAATTGTAGATCTTCGAGCAAAAGCTTCGAGGTGGAACGCATAGGATTTGATTCCACCCGAAATAGAGCAGTTATCTCGGCTAATCGAATCGAGTTGGACAAGCTCAGGCGCATGGCCCGAATTGATCGCGGCCATGCGCCTGGCTTTATTTAACGGCGAAGGGGGTAATTCGCGCTGGCTGCGTCTGCCGGCTTTGTGCTGCCAGGCGGCTGGAGGAAAGCCCGAGTGGGCCGATCATCTCACCGCTGCCTGGTTGCTCTATTATGCCGCAGCGCATCTGATGGACAGCGTGCAGGACCAGGATGACCCGGATCCATGGTGGGCAGATCGGGGTCCTGGAACTGCGCTGAGCGCAGCGACCGGTTTGTACTTCAGCGCGGCCCTCATGCT
>Ga0105106_10000292_pt1 | contig 35505 bp, 36 predicted proteins | sample PPLLaktember2015_5_FD_79109 | JGI IMG/M metagenome (GOLD analysis project Ga0105106, IMG submission 79109) | Freshwater sediment microbial communities from Prairie Pothole Lake near Jamestown, North Dakota, USA - PPLs Lake P8 Core (1) Depth... | ecosystem: Environmental > Aquatic > Freshwater >... | reverse complement strand
TCGACGACGACGGCCGCGCGGACCTGCTGCTCTGGGCGAACAGCGGCAGCGGCCTCACCGCGCGCTCGTTGTGGTCGTCGTCGCTGCGCACCATCACGAGCGCTCCGGCGCAGCAAGGGGCGGCGCTGGTCGACGCCGGCGACTACGACGGCGACGGCATCGCCGACCTGCTCTGGCGCACGAAGGCCGGAGAGCTCCGGCTCTGCCTGAACAACAAGGTCACCGCCAACGATTGCCGGACGATCGGCTACGTCGGCCCGGTGTACATGGTGTCGTCGCCGGGAGACGTGAACGGCGACGGACGCCGGGACGTCCTGTTCCAGGGCATCAACCAGACTGCGCTGCTCTGCATGGGAGCGCCGACCGCGCTCACGACGTGCGCGAACCTGGCAGCCTCGTTCCCAACCTCGTACGTGACCCCGGCCGGCGACGCGAACGGCGACGGCATCGACGACGTCCTGGTGCAGACGATCGCCACGGGCGAGGTCAAGACCTGTTCGATCTCGGGCCTCGCCCTCACGGGATGCACGAACACGGTCAAGGTCCCGAGCGGCTGGTGGGGCACGGCGCTCGGCGACCTCAACGGCGACGGACGCGACGACATGATCCTGCGCAGCGGAACGACGACGATCTTCCTGTGCCCGCGCGCCGCCAGCGGGAGCGGCCTGCAATGCGTCGCCTACACGGGCCCGACGTCGGGATGGACGTACCTCGGCTCCGAGGACTACGATGGGGACGCTCGTCCGGATCTCGTCTGGCGCGAATGGAGCAGCGGCACGGTGCGGATCGACCTGCTGAACGGGACGGTCCGGAAGGGATCCTCGCTGCTGATCCCGATCGCGATGAGCCAACAGCTGCTCGTGTTCTGAGGAGCACGGGCGGCGAGGGGGATCGATGAGGCTCCGACGCCGCCCGTCTCCATTCTTCCGGCGCTTCGCGGCGGCGGGCGTCCTCGCGACGCTCGTCGCCGCCGCCGCTCCGGCCGCCCTCGCCGACGACTACGACCCCGATCGCGCCGGCCACCCGCTGCGGATCGTCGCCTACGTCGTCCACCCGATCGGCGTCGCGTTCGAGTGGCTCGTGATGCGGCCCGCGCACTGGGTGGTCAATCACGAGCCCTTCTCGACGATCTTCGGGCACGAGGAAGGCCGTCTCTACACGGGCGAGAAGCCGGAGCACGAGCTCGAGGACTGAGCGCAGCGACGGATTTCCGGGCCGGATCGCAGTTGTGCGCGTTGTGGCGGGTCCCCGCTGGCGGTATGTTTGTTGCATATGACCTCGACGAAGACGCCCCTCCCCAGCCCGCCCACCCGCGACGCGAGCCGATCCTGAGATGGCGATGAGGTCCCGCTGGGCGGCCGCCCTCGTCGCCGTCGTCCTCCCCTTGGCGGCAGCCGCCCAAGACCAGTCGCCGACGCTGCGGCTCGAGGGCATGACCTTCGTCGGCAGCCGCGACTCGATGCGCGAGATGCTGGTCGAGGCCGACCGCGCGACCTTCCATCCCTCGGACCAGATCGCCTACCTCGAGAACGTCCGCTCCGAGATGACCGAGCGCGACGGCGCCGTCGGCTTCGAGATGACGTGCGATCGCGGCGAGCTCGACACCGGCACGAGCAACTTCTACGCGACCGGAAACGTCCGGGGGCGCACGGCCGACGGCCGGCGCTTCGAGACCACGTGGGTCCGCTACGACGACGCCAAGGGCCTCGCCTACACGGACGCGCCGGTGCGAGTCGCGGAGCAGGGCGGCATCTACAAGGGCGGCGGCTTCCGGTACTACGTGCGCGAACAGCGCTTCCGCTTCGTGGGCGGCGCGAGCCTGGTGCGCGAGTGATGACGCGGATGCGGCCCGTGCTCGCACGACTGGTCTTCGTGGCGCTCTTCTGCGGGACTCCCGCGCACGCGGCCGTCGCCGGCGCCGCGGCGGGCCTCGAGGTCGGCGTCGCGCCCTTCGAGGCCGTGGCGGCCTCGGGCACCGACGTGCCCGACGTCGCCTCTCTCCTCGCAGACCGCCTGGTCGCCCTCGGGGCGGGCAAGGTGGTCGGTCCCGCTCAGCTCGGCGCCGAGCCGCTGGGCGACCCGTCGCCGGAGAAGCTCGCGGACTGGGGCGGGCGCTCGAACGTGAGCTCGATCGTGGTCGGCCGCACCACGCGCCTCGGGCGGCGGCTCTCGCTCGACGTGCGGCTGCGCGCGGTCGGCGGCGGCGCGACCCTCGGCACCTTCGTCGAGGACGTGCCACGGGCCGAGGACCTCGCGCCCGCGGTGAACCGCCTGGCCGAGCAGATCGTCGCGAGCTGGAGCACATCGTCGGGTGGCCGCGAGGCGGCCTCCGCCGCGAGCGCCGACGGCGCTCCGAAGGGAGGCGTCGCGGGCGGCAAGGGCCTCGACGGCTTCAACAGCAAGGCGCCGATCTCGATCAACTCGTCGGAGCTCGAGGCGATCGACCAGCCGAACGGCAGCCGCAAGTTCCTGTTCACGGGCAACGTCGAGGTGGAGCAGGACAACGTCCGGCTCACCTCGACGAAGCTCGAGGCGTTCTACCCGCCGAACGCGAGCCAGCCCGATCGGCTCGTCGCCACCGGGAACGTCGTCATCACCCAGGCCGGCAAGCGTGCGAAATGCGATCGCGCGACGTTCCTGAACACGGAGCAGCGCGTGCTCTGCCAGGGCAACGCGCGGCTCGAGCAGGGCGACGACCGCGCCGAGGGCAAGGAGATCGAGCTTCTGCTCGACAGCCAGCGCATGTTCATTCGCGGTGGCGCGCAGATCCGCATCACGCCGAAGCCCGAGCAGACGAAGCCCGCGGCGCCGAGCGGGGCGGCGACCCCGAGCGCTGCGACAACCCCGAGCGCGGCGGCGCAGACGCCATGACGGACGGCGGTCTCACGCTATCGGCCGAGGGCCTCGTGAAGCGCTACGGCGACCGCGAGGTCGTGCACGGCCTGTCCCTGCGCGTGAAGGCGGGGGAGGTGATCGGCCTCCTCGGCCCGAACGGCGCCGGCAAGACCACGACCTTCAACATGATGGTGGGCCGGGTGCGTCCGACCGGCGGCCGCGTGCGCCTCGGCGACCAGGACATCACCGAGCTGCCGATGTACCGGCGGGCCCGTCTCGGGATCACCTACCTGCCGCAGGAGCCGTCGATCTTCCGCCGCCTCACGGTCGCGGAGAACGTGGCGGCGATCCTCGAGACGGTGGAGCCGGACCGGGCACGACGCCGCGAGCGCCTGCTCGCGCTGCTCGCGGAGCTCGGGCTCCAGGGCAAGGCGGGGTTGCGGGGCGACGCGCTCTCGGGCGGCGAGCGACGACGCGTCGAGATCACGCGGGCGCTCGTCCTCGACCCCAAGTTCATGCTGCTCGACGAGCCCTTCTCCGGCATCGATCCGATCGCCGTGATCGACATCCAGAAGATCATCGAGCAGCTCAAGGCCCGCGGGATCGGGATCATCATCACGGACCACAACGTCCGGGAGACGCTCTCGATCTGCGACCACGCGTACATCATCAAGGACGGTGGGATCGTGCGGCAGGGCAGCCCGTCGGAGATCGCGGCGGACCCGCGCGTGCGGGAGATCTACCTCGGGGAAAACTTCCAGCTCCATCCGGTGTCCGGTCCGGGCCCGCGCTGAGAGCCGCTTGAGACGGCCCGCCGAAGGGCCGCAATAGGGATCGATGGCGATCGAGATCAAACAACAGCTCCGCTTGAGCCAGCAGCTCGTCATGACGCCGCAGCTGCAGCAGGCGATCAAGCTGCTGCAGCTCTCGCGCCTCGAGCTGGTGAACCTGGTGCAGCAGGAGCTCCAGGAGAATCCGGTGCTCGAGGAGACCCTCGAGGCCGAAGAGATCCCGACGCCGTCGTCCGAGATGCAGACCGAGAGCGAGCCCGTCGAGCCCGTGGTGGCCGAGGCGAGCCAGGTCTCCGCGGAGCGCGAGCCGACGGAGGCCGAGAAGGTCGCCGACCTCGACTGGCAGAACTACATGGATGCCTACCCGCAGACCGGTTTCTCCGAGTCGCGGGAGGACGACGAGCGCCGCTCGCTCGAGGCGACGCTCACGCGCCGGCCCTCGCTGCAGGAGCACCTCGAGTGGCAGCTGCAGCTCTCGCCCTTCGAGGAGGACGAACGCCGGGCCGCCGAGTTCATCCTCGGCAACCTCGACGACGACGGCTATCTCCAGGAATCGGTGGAGGCGATCGCGGGCGAGTCGGGCCTGCCGGTCGAGGCGGTCGAGCGCACGCTCGCGAAGATCCAGACCTTCGACCCGCCCGGCGTCGCCGCGCGCGATCTGCGCGAGTGCCTGCTGCTCCAGCTCGTGCCCCTCGGCATCGACGATCCGCTGGTGCGGCGCCTGATCGACGAGCATCTCGGCGCGCTCCAGAAGCGCGACTTCCGCGGGATCTCCCGCGCTCTCGGCCTCCCGGTCGAGGAGCTGGCCGCTGCCGCGCGGGTGATCGCGCGTCTCGAGCCGCGGCCCGGGCGCTCGTTCGGCGGCGAAGATCCCGTCTACATCACGCCCGACATCTTCGTCTACAAGCTCGGTGAGGATTTCCACATCGTGCTGAACGAGGACGGGCTGCCCAAGCTGCGGATCAACAATCTCTACCGCGACGTGCTCGCGCGCGGCTCGGGCGCCGAGAAGGACACCAAGGACTACGTCCAGGACAAGGTCCGCTCGGCGCTCTGGCTGATCAAGTCGATCCACCAGCGGCAGCGCACGATCTACAAGGTGATGCAGAGCATCATCAAGCATCAGCGCGATTTCTTCGAGCGCGGCGTGCGGCACCTGAAGCCGTTGAACCTGCGCGACGTCGCCGACGACATCGAGATGCACGAGTCCACGGTCTCGCGCGTGACGACCAACAAATACGTGCACACGCCCCAGGGCATCTTCGAGCTGAAGTACTTCTTCAACTCGAGCATCGCGCGCTTCGACGGCGACGCGATGGCCAGCGAGGCGGTGAAGGAGCACATTCGCCGGATCATCTCGGCCGAGGACCCGCGGCGACCGTTGTCGGACCAGCGCATTGCGGAGATGCTGAAGGCCGCCAACATCGACATCGCACGCCGGACCGTGACGAAGTACCGCGAAGCGATGAACATCCTGTCCTCGACGCAGCGGCGCGAGGTCGGCTGAGCCGGGAGCGGGGGGACCATGAAGATCACCGAAATCCTCGTGCGGGACGCCGTCATCCTCGAGCTCGGCTCGACCGCGAAGCGAGACGTGCTGGGGGAGATGGCGGGAGCCCTGGTCCGGGCGGAGCCCGGAATCGACGAGGGGCGCCTGCTCGAGGTCCTGCTGGAGCGCGAGAAGCTCCAGAGCACGGGCATCGGCGAAGGGGTCGCGATCCCCCACGGGAAGCTCCCGGGCCTGAAGCGGCTGGTCGCGAGCTTCGCGCGCTCGTCCAAGGGCGTGGACTTCGAGTCGATCGACGGTCAGGCGACCCAGCTCTTCTTCCTGCTGGTCGTTCCCGAGCACTCCGGCGGCCAGCACCTGAAGGCGCTGGCGCGGATCTCCCGCTTCTTCCGGGACGCCGCCTTCCGCAAGGCGCTGCTCGAGGCGGAGCGGCGCGAGGACGTGTTCCAGGCGATCGAGGCCGAGGACGCCAAGTTCTAGGGCTGCGCGCCGACGGGACGCCAGATCCGACGGAAGCCAGACGGAAGGGGGGCGAGCGCCATGGAGCACCAGCAGGCTCACGGCGTTCTCGTCGAGGTGCTCGGCCTCGGCGTGCTGATCCTCGGCCCGAGCGGCGTCGGCAAGAGCGAGTGCGGCCTCGAGCTGGTCGGCCGCGGACACCGCCTGGTCGCGGACGACGTCGTCCGGCTGGTGAGGGGCCCGGACGGGGGCATCGTCGGCTCGGCGCCGGAGGTCGTCCGCCACTACATGGAGATCCGGGGCCTCGGCCTGCTCTACGTCCCCGACCTCTTCGGTCCGGGCTCCGTGCGCGACGAGTCCTCGGTCGATCTCGTGTGCCGACTCGAGCGCTGGCGTGAGGACCGCGAATACGAGCGCGTCGGCCTCGAGCGGCCGACCGAGACTTGGCTCGGCGTGGCGCTGCCCTGCGTGGTGCTGCCCGTGCGGCCCGCGGGGAACATGGCGACCCTGGTCGAGGTCGCGGTCCGCGACACGCGCCTGCGCCGCACCCGCTCGAGCGCCGCGGATCGCCTCGATGCCCGCCTGCGACGGCTCGGCGCGGCCGAGCACCGGGAGAGCGGCTCGTGAGCCCGGCGGGACCGCGCATCGTCTTCGTGGCGGGCCTCTCGGGCAGCGGCAAGAGCACCGCCATGGCCGCCCTCGAGGACCTCTCGTTCTACTGCGTCGACAACCTGCCGCCGCCGCTGATCCAGCAGTTCGTGCGCCTGTGCGCGAGCTCGAGCCCGCCGATCCAGAAGATCGCCCTTGCGATCGACGCCCGCGAGGAGCGCTTCCTGGCGGGCGTCCCGGCGGCCGTGCAGCAGCTCCGGGCCGACGGCGCCGCGGTGGACGTGATCTTCCTCGACAGCGCCGACGACGTGCTGGTGAACCGCTACCGCGAGACGCGCCGGGTGCACCCCCTCTCGCCGAGCGGCTCGGTCGAGGAGGGCATCGCGCGCGAGCGTCGTCTGCTCGGCGAGGTCGCGCGGATCGCGGACTTCGTGCTCGACACCAGCCGGCTGAACGTGCACGAGCTGCGTCACGCGGTCGGACGCCACGTCGCCGGCGTCGCGCGTCCGACGATCGTGAACCTGATCTCCTTCGGCTTCCGCTTCGGGCCGCCGAACTCGGCGGAGCTGCTCTTCGACGTGCGCTTCCTTCCGAATCCGCACTTCGAGGCGGCGCTGCGGCCGCGTACGGGGCTCGACCCCGAGGTCGCCGAGTACGCGACCAAGAACCCGACGGCCCAGGCCTTCCTGGCGCGCCTGCGGGACCTGCTCGCCTTCCTCGTGCCGCTCTACGATCAGGAAGGCAAGGCGTATCTCACGATCGCGGTCGGCTGCACGGGCGGGAAGCACCGCTCGGTGGCCATCGCAGAGCTGCTGGCGCGCGAGCTTCGCGCCGCCGGGCGCGAGGTGAACGTGTCGCATCGGGACATGGAGCGCGACGCATGAGCGCGCGCGTCGGCGTCGTGACCGTGACGCACTACCGGCTCGGCGAGGAGTTCCTGCAAGCGCTGCGCCTGATCGTGCCGGACGGCCCGCGCTTCCACGCGGTGTCGATCGACCCGAAGCAGACCGTGGACGAGATGCGCCGCGCGGTCGCGGAGGCGCTCAGCGCCGCCGACGAGGGCGAGGGCGTGCTGGTGCTGACGGACATGTTCGGCGGCACGCCGTCGAACATCAGCCTCTCGTTCCTGCGCGACCGCCGGGTCGAGGTGGTGACGGGCCTGAACCTGCCGATGCTGATCAAGCTCGCGACGCTCTCGGAGCGGAAGTCGCTCGAGGAGCTCGCGCCCTTCATCAAGAGCTACGGCCAGCGCAACATCTCGGTGGCAAGCGAGCTCCTGCCCGAAGGGCGCAGCGGCTCGTGAACGGCGCGGTGGAGCAAGAGTTCACGGTCCAGAGCGCCCTCGGGCTCCACGCGCGTCCGGCGGGGCGCTTCGTCTCGATCGCGGGCCGCTTCCAGTCCGAGATCCTGGTCGCCCGCGACGACGAGTGGGTGAGCGGGCGGAGCGTCCTCTCGCTGCTCTCCCTCGCCGCCGCCCAGGGCACGCGCCTGCGGGTGCGCGCGGTGGGCGCGGACGCGGCGGCGGCGGTCGAGACCCTGGGCCGCCTGCTCGAGAGCACGAGCGAGTCCGGCGAGCCCGACGCGGCCTGAGGCGCTCGGGCCTTCCCCCGAGGCCGCGTCCCCCTTTATCGGGCCCGCGGGCTCTTCTACCTTGCCCCGTCACCCAATCCGCGAGGTTCCTGCGATGTCCGAACGCCCGCTCTTCACCTCCGAGTCCGTCTCGATGGGCCATCCCGACAAGATGTGCGACCAGATCTCGGACTCGATCCTTGACGCCATGCTCGCCCAGGACCCGGCCTCCCGCGTCGCCTGCGAGACCCTCACCACGACCGGCCTGATCGTCGTCGCGGGCGAGGTCACGACGAACGCGAAGGTCGAGATCCCGAAGATCGTCCGGGGCGTGGTCGAGGACATCGGCTACACGAGCTCGGACATGGGCTTCGACGCCAAGACCTGCGCCGTGATGGTGGCGCTCGGTCAGCAGTCGCCGGACATCGCCCAGGGCGTCACCGAGAACGAGGGCCTGCACAAGGAGCAGGGCGCCGGCGACCAGGGGATGATGTTCGGCTACGCCTGCGACGAGACGCCGGAGCTGATGCCCGCGCCGATCCGCCTGTCACACCGCCTGATCGAGCGGCACCGCGTGCTGCTCGAGTCGCGGGTGCTCCCGTACCTGCGGCCCGACGCCAAGTCCCAGGTCACCGTCGAGTACGACGGCAGCCGTCCGCGGCGGATCTCGGCGGTCGTGCTCTCGACCCAGCACGCGCCGGATGTCTCCTACGACCAGATCAAGAAGGACGTGATCGAGCAGCTGATCCGACCCGCGATCCCGGCGGAGCTGCTCGATGCGGACACGGTCTTCCACGTGAACCCGACGGGCCGCTTCGTCGTCGGCGGCCCCATGGGCGACGCCGGCCTCACGGGCCGCAAGATCATCGTCGACACCTACGGCGGCATGGGGCGCCACGGCGGCGGTGCGTTCTCCGGCAAGGATCCCTCGAAGGTCGACCGCAGCGCGGCCTACGCGGCGCGCTGGGTCGCCAAGAATCTGGTCGCCGCAGGTCTCGCGAAGCGCTGCGAGGTGCAGGTCGCCTACGCGATCGGCGTGGCGCAGCCGGTCTCGATCCGGGTCGACGCCTTCGGCACCGGGACGCTCGAGGAGGCGAAGCTGGTGAAGCTGGTCCGCGACCACTTCGACCTGCGCCCGAAGGGCATCATCGACGGCCTCGATCTGCGGCGGCCGATCTACCGGAAGACCTCCTACCACGGCCACTTCGGGCGCGAGGACCAGGGCTTCCCCTGGGAGAAGACCGACAAGGCCGAGGCGCTGCGGCGCGCGGCGCGCTAGCGGGCCGGCCCCCGGTCCGGCCGGGCCGATTCGGGTTGCCGCCGCCGGGCCGCTTTGCGATACACCGCAGGCACTTCGGTCCGGGGGAAGCATGCGGCGCAGGGACGCGGCAGGGGCGTTGCTCGGTGCGGCGCTCGGCGCCGCGGGCGCCCTCGTGACCGCGTTCCCGAGCGCTGCGGCGACGCCAGCGGGGCAAACGGTCCGGGTGCTCGTGGCGGAGGGCCGATCCAGCCTGCGGATCGAGCCCCTCGGCGCCGACGGCCTCCCGACCGGTGCGCCGCCGATTGCGATCACCCGCGGTGGCGGCGGTCTGCGGCAGGACGGGGCGGACGCAGGGATGCGCCTGCGACTCGACGACGCCAGCGCCTGGCGCGTCGGCGCGCTGCGCGTGCGTGGAGCGCTCGAGCTGTTCGCGAAGGAGCGCGGCATCGCGGTGGTGAACGAGCTTCCCCTCGAGGAGTACGTGCCCGCGAGCCTCGGCGCCGAGATCTACCCGGGCTGGAGCGGCGAGGTGCTGCGCGCCCAGGCCGTGGTGGCCCGGACCTACGCGTTGCACCAGCGCGGGCGCCGGCGCGGCGTCGGCTACGACCTGCGCGCGACGACCGCGAGCCAGCGCTACGGCGGCCTCGACGCCGAGAGCGACGCGGTGGTTGCCGCCGCCCGCGCGACCGCGGGCGAGGTGCTCACCTTCGACGGCGAGCCGATCCTCGCCGTGTTCCACGCCTCCTCGGGCGGCCGCACTGCGAGCGCGGACGAGGTCTGGCGCGAGTCGCTGCCGTACCTGCAGGGGGTCGCGGTCGAGGGCGAGGACGAGGTCGCGCCCGACAGCTACTGGCGCGCCCAGGTGCCCGCGACGGCGCTCGCGCGGGCGCTCGGAGCGCGCGGCGACGAGATCGGAGCGGTCGAGGCAGTCGAGGTGGCGGAGCGCTCGGCGAGCGGCCGCGCCCGCCTGGTGCGCGTGGTCGGAAGCGAGGGCGCGGCGACGATCGCCGGCACCGCGCTGCGCAGCGCCCTCGGCGAGGGCCTGCTGCGCAGCACGCTCTTCGACGTGCGGCCCGTGGCGCGCGGCGCCTTCCTGTTCGTCGGATCGGGCCGCGGCCACGGCGTCGGCCTGTCGCAATGGGGCGCCTTCGCGATGGCGGCGCGCGGCGCCGGCTACCGCGCGATCCTCGCGCGCTTCTATCCCGGCACGAGCCTCGAACGCATCACGAGAGGAGCCCGATGAGCCCGCTTCCCGCCACGATCCTGTTGCAGGCCGCGCCCGGCGGCCCCGACATGGGCTTCTTCCTGATGATCGGGAGCCTGTTCCTGATCATGTACTTCCTGGTGATCCGGCCGCAGCAGCGTCGCCAGAAGGAGCAGGAGCAGATGGTGAAGTCGGTCGTGAAGGGCGACTCCGTCGTGACCTCGGGCGGTCTCCACGGAAGGGTCGTCGGCACGACGGACGACGTGCTCACGCTCGAGATCGACGTCGCGAAGGGCGTGCGCGTGAAGATCGACCGGACGAGCGTCGAGCGGCGCACGGAGAAGGCGAAGGAAGGGAGCGAGAAGTGATGGAGGGCATGCGCTGGCGGCTCTGGTCCACGATGGCCCTGACGCTCGTCCTGGGCTGGTACTTCGCGGCGACGCTCGTCTCGCCGGAGACGCGCAAGGCACACGCGTGGATCCCCGATCAGGGGCTTCGCCTCGGCCTCGACCTGCAGGGCGGCATCCACTGGGTGCTCGGCGCGAAGCTCGACGTCGCCGTGGAGCACGAGCTGCAGCACCTCCGGGGACGCCTCGCGACGACGTTCGAGGAGGAGAAGATCGTCCCGAAGAAGCTCGCCGTGGAGGGAGACCACCTGGTGCTCGAGGCCGCGAGCCCGGACGACCTCGCGCGCGCGCGCACGATCGTGGACGACGTCGACTACCTCGAGCTCGTGCAGGGCGGCGAGACCTCCGCGACCTACCAGCTGCTGCCGGCGTGGCGGAAGGACGTCCGCGAGAAGGGGATGCAGCAGGTCCTCGAGGTCCTGCGCAATCGGATCGAGGATCCGATCCAGGGGATCCAGGACTCGGTCGTCACGCGCCAGGGCGAGGAGCGCATCCTGGTGCAGATCCCGGGCGGCCAGCTCGACCGCGCCCGCGCCCGCGAGCTCCTCGCCGTCACGGGCTTCCTCGAGTTCAAGATCGTCGAGGACAGCGCCGGCAGCGAAGAGCTGCTGCTCGCGAAGCACGGCGGGAAGGTCCCGGACGGCATGGAGGTCGTGTACGAGAAGGACAAGCCGACGGGCGCGAACGTACGCGCCTACCTCGTGAAGAAGGAGCCGGACCTGACCGGCGACTACCTCGAGGACGCGCGCGTCCAGTACGACCGGCAGCAGCGCGCCGTCGTCGGCTTCACCTTCAACTCCGAGGGCGCGGAGACCTTCTCGACGCTCACGGAGAAGAACGTCGGCCGGCAGCTCGCGATCGTGCTCGACAAGGAGGTCTCGAGCGCCCCGGCGATCCGCGAGCGGATCGGCGCCCAGGGACAGATCGAGGGCCGGTTCACGACGCAGCAGGCCTCCGACCTGGCGGTGGTGCTGCGCTCGGGCTCGCTCGCGATCCCGGTGCAGATCGAAGAAGAGCGGAGCGTCGGGCCCGCGCTCGGCGCCGACGCGATCCGCAGCGGCGCGCTGGCCTCGATCGCGAGCCTGATCGCCGTGTTCGTGTTCGCGCTCGTCTACTACCGCCTCTCCGGCGTGTACGCGACGATCGCCGTGTTCCTGAACCTCGTCTACATCGTCGCGCTGATGGCGCTGTTCCGGTCGACGCTCACGCTGCCCGGCCTCGCCGGCCTGGTGCTGACCGTGGGCATGGCGATCGACGGCAACGTGCTGATCTTCGAGCGCATCCGCGAGGAGCTGCGGCGGGGCAAGACCCCTCGCGCCGCGATCCGGGCCGGCTTCGATCGCGCGCTCCTGCCGATCGTGGACGGCAACGTGACGACGCTGATCACCGCGTGGATCCTCTACCAGTTCGGCACCGGGCCGATCAAGGGCTTCGCGGTGACGCTCGGGATCGGCCTCCTCACCACCGTCTTCACGGCGGTGATCGTGACCCGCGTCCTGTTCGCGATCTATCCAGGCGAGCGCCGCGTGACCGAGCTCTCGATCTGAGCGCCTCCGACGATCCCACCAGAGAGGAACCAGCCCCGTGCCCTTCGAACTGATCAAGCACGACACGCACATCGACTTCGTGGGACAGTCGCGGATCGCGATCTGGATCTCGGTCGCGCTGCTCGTGATCTCGCTGGTCGCCTGCTTCACGCGCGGCGTGAAGCTCGGCCTCGACTTCACCGGCGGCGTCGAGCTGCAGCTTCGCTTCGCGCCCGAGGCGGCCGCCGACGAGGGGAAGATCCGCTCCGCCCTCGGGCCCTTCGGCCTCGAGACCGCCGACATCGTTCGGATCGGCGACCAGACGGGCGGGACGGACTTCCTGGTCCGCTTCCAGGCCGAGAGCGCCGGCGAGAAGGGCGAGCTCGCGGACCAGATCCGCGAGGCGCTGACCAAGGACGTCGGGCCCGTCTCCCTGGAGCGCGTCGACTTCGTGGGCCCGAAGGTCGGCGCCGAGCTGCGCGAGCGCGGCCTCGAGGCCCTCGGCATCTCGATCATCGCGCTGCTGATCTACATCGCGTTCCGCTTCACGCCGATCTTCGCGCCGGGCGCGATCGTGGCGCAGGCCCACGACATCCTGCTCACGGCGGGCCTGATGGTGCTGCTCGGGCGCGAGTTCGATCTCACCATGCTCGCCGCCCTGCTCGCGATCCTCGGCTACAGCATCAACGACAAGATCGTCGTCTACGACCGGATCCGCGAGAACATGGCGCTGCACACCACCTACGACTTCCCGCACATGGTGAACGACAGCCTGAACCAGACGCTGTCGCGCACCGTCCTGACGGGCGGCACCGCGATCTTCTCGTCGCTCGCGCTGTTCTTCTTCGGCGGCCCGGTGATCGCGTCCTTCGGGCTCGCGATGGCGACCGGCATCATCGTCGGGACGTACTCGTCCATGTACATCGCGACGCCGATCCTGCTCTGGCTGCACAAGCGCTACGGCAAGCAGGAAGAGCAGAAGCCGGTGCGCAAGGAGAAGCCGGCGCGATCCTAGGCGGCGGCCGACGAGGCGGGGCGCGGGCGGCCCCGCCTCGTGGCGTCGTCAGCCGATCCGGCGTTCGCCGCCGGCCGCGGCCGCCTGAGGCGGCGCGGGCGCCAGCGTCGGCCCGCCGGCGGGCTTCGCCGCCACGGGCGCTTCCTTCGTCGACATCTCGATCGAGCCGTTCATCACGGCGCCTTCCTGCACCGACAGGCGCGGCGCCTTCACGTCGCCCTCGACGATCCCCGTGGCCTGGATCTCGAGGCGCTCGCCGGCGCTGACGTTGCCGGCGACGCGGCCGATCACGCACACCGACTGCGCGTGCACGTCGGCGGTCACGTTCCCGGTCTGGCCGATCGTCAGCCGGTTCTTCGGCAGATGCACCTTGCCCTCGACGCGACCCTCGATGACGAGGTCTTCCTCGCCGCTCAAGTCGCCCTTGATGACGATCGACTTCCCGATGTTGGCCATGCTCTCCCCCCCGCCGACGAGCGGCGCTCCCATGGAATGAGAAGACTGTTTGATCATTGTGCGTTCCGGCTCGCCTCGCGGTGCGGGCGCCGCGAAGGGCGCCGGCGGCGTGAAGCCACCTGCGCCCGAGACCGGCGTCTCCGCCGGCTCCGAGCCTCCATCCCGACGTCGTCCCCCGAACAAGCTCACGTGGGCCTCCGAACCGTGGATCGGCCGAACCTACCTCAGCAGGAGCTGGTTCTCGACCTCGATGCGGTGGGTCTCGAGGATCGTGCCCTGGGCGCGGTCGAGGTTCGTCGCCGAGGTGCGATAGATGCGCTGGGCCTCGATCTTCTGGGCCTCCGCCTCCACCAGGTCGCGCTCGCGCAGCAGCACGTCGAAAGGCGTCGACTCGCCCTGCTCCTGCCGGATCGTCTCCGCCCGCAGCTGCTCCGTGGACGCGCGCTGGCGGCTCTCGGCCGCCTGGATGCCTTCCTTCGCCGCCGCCAGGTTGCGCACGGCCTGGCGGACCTCCAGCACGATCTGCTGCTCGATGCGCAGCGTGCCGGTCTTCGCCCGTCGCAGCTCGAGCTCGCCCTGCGAGACGCGCGAGCGCGCGGCCTCGTTCAGGATCGGGATCGAGACCACGCCCTGGGCGCCCCAGGTCCGGGAGCCGTCGGCTCCGAAGTACTCGGAGTTGGTGTCCCAGAAGTTGCGGCCGAGGTTCGGTATCGGTCTGCCACCGGTGAAGAACGTGTTGAAGTTCGGGTTCGGTGAGCCCACGAGGCCCGCGTAGCCGTACGTGCCGACCACGTCGACCTGCGGCAGCCGCTGGTTCTTCGCGGCCGTGAGCTGCACGTCCCGGATCTCGACGTTCTTCTGGGCCGCCGCGAGCTCCGGCCGCTTCACGTTGGCCTTGGCCATGATCACGTCCAGGTCCGTGTCGTAGACGATGTCGCCCTCGGGCTGGTCGAGGGGGTCGATCTCGACCTGGTCCGCGGCGCGGAACTCCTGGCCGTAGATCAGCGCGATCAGGTTGTCCTGGGCCTGGCGGTAGGTCGTCTTCGCGACGATCAGGTCGTACTCGCGCTGGTAGACGCCGGCCTCGGCCTCGACCACGTCGACCTTCGAGACCACGCCGACCTCGTACTGTGTCTGCACCTGGTCGAGCAGCTTCTTCGCGGTCTCGAGGCTCTTCTCCGCCACGCGGCGCTGCTCGGACGACGCGATCACCTGCCAGTACGCGTTCTCGATCGTCTGGACCACGTCCATGAGCGCGGTGCGGAAGGTCTCGTTCGCGGTGTCGACGCCGAGCCGGCTCACGCGCAGCGCGGTGTCGGCGGGGCCGTAGAGGAAGCCGCGGAGCAGCGGAACCGCGAGGGTGCCGACCAGCGACGACGAGAGCTCCGGCGAGAGCGCGCTCACCGTGGAGTTGGTGCGCAGCCGGTCGCCCGCGTACCCGATGTCGTAGGCCGCGCCCCAGTTCGGGATCAGGCCCGTGAGCCCGAGGTCGCCCGACGTGATCTGCTGCTCGAGGTTCGTGACGCCGAGGATCGCGTTGGCGTTCGGCGTCTGGCTGCTCAGATAGCCGAAGTTGCCGGCGAAGAGCGGATCGAAGGCGCCCCAGGCCTCGCGCACCTGCTGGTCCGCGACCGCGGGATCGAAGCGCGCGATCTCGACCGCGAGGTTCTTGCGCAGGCCGAGCTCGATCGCCTCCTGCAACGTGAGGGGCACGCGACCGGCGGAGGGCAGGGACGAGGCGTGCAACACCGTCGGCGCGGGGCTCGGCTGTGCGCCGTCCGCAGCAGTCCCAGCAGGCGCCGTCGCGGCGGCGGGGTCGAGGTCGGCGGCGAAGGCGGGTGTCACCGAGGAGACGGGCAGGGCGACGAGCGGGGCGAGGAGCAAGGCGGAGCACGCACGGACGATCGGTCGCATCGGGTCCCCTCCGGGCCGCGACGGTAGGGCAGGACCCCGCCCCCCGCCCCCCGAAATCGGCGCAGCTTCGCGTTTCAAACGTGCGCCACCGCACGGATCGACCCTGCGTGGGGCGGCCACCGGCCCTCGGCTATGGTGCGCCGCATGCGTACCGCCGCCCTCGTGCTCGCCGCCGGCCGGGGCGAGCGGCTCGGGTCGGCGCTGCCGAAGGCGTTCGTGCCGCTCGCCGGTCGCTCGCTGCTCGCGCGCTCGCTCGAAGCGCTGGCCTCGGTTCCCGAGATCGATCTCGTCGTCCCGGTCGTCGCCGTCGAGGCGCTCGACCGCTTCGCCGCCCTCGCCGCCGAGCGCGCCGGAATCCCGAAGCTCGCGGCCCCCGTGCCCGGCGGGCGCGAGCGCCAGGACTCGATGGCGGCGGGGCTCGCGGCGCTCCCGTCCGACGTCGGCTGGGTCGCGGTGCACGACGCGGCGCGGCCCCTGGTACGCGCCCGGGACGTCTCGCGCGTGATCGCAGCCGCGCGCGCGACCGGCGCGGCGCTGCTGGTGACGCCCGTCACCGACACCGTGAAGCGAGTGCGGGGCGGAGTCGTGCTCGAGACGCCGGATCGCGCCGAGTGCTTCGCAGCGCAGACGCCCCAGGTCTTCCGCGCCGAGCTGCTGCGCGAGGCCCTCGAGAAGGCGCGCGCCGAGGGCGTGCTCGCGACGGACGACGCGCAGCTCGTCGAGCGGCTCGGCGTCGCGGTGCACGCGGTCGAGGGCGATCCGTCGAACCGCAAGATCACGCGCCCCGAGGACCTCGCCTGGGCGGAGCTCGAGCTCGCGCGCCGCGCAGCAGGAGAGGGAGGGCGGACGTGAGCGTGCGGATCGGACAGGGCGTCGACGCCCACGCCCTCGCGCCGGGCCGGCCGCTCTGGCTCGGCGGCGTGCGGATCGAGCACGACGCGGGCCTCGTCGGCCACAGCGACGGCGACGTGCTGCTCCACGCGATCGCGAGCGCTCTCCTCGGCGCCCTCGGCGCGGGCGACCTTGGCACGCACTTCCCGTCCTCGGATCCCGCCCTGAAGGGCATCGCGAGCGGCGAGATCCTGCGCCGCGTGATGGCCCTCGCCAGCGAGGCGGGCCTCGTGCTCGGCAACCTCGACGCGACCGTGATCGCAGAGCGCCCGCGACTCGCCGCGCACGTGGCGGCGATGCGAGAGAGCGTCGCAAAGCTCGTCGGCGCGCCGCTCGCGCGCGTGAACGTGAAGCTGACGAGCACGGACGGCCTGGGCGCGCTCGGCCGCGCGGAAGGCATCGCGGCCACGGCGGTGGTGCTGCTCGAGAGCCCCGCCCGGGCTGGGGAGCGCTAGTGGACGCGCTCCAGCTCTACGACACGCGCACGCGTCGGAAGCTCCCCTTCGAGCCGATCGAGCCCGGCCACGTCCGCATCTACTCCTGCGGCCCGACCGTCTACGCGCCCCAGCACATCGGGAACCTGCGCCCGTACCTGACGGTGGACCTGCTGCGACGCACGCTGCTCGCCGAGGGCTACCGCGTGACCCACGTCATCAACATCACGGACGTGGGGCACCTCGCGAGCGACGCCGACACCGGCGAGGACAAGATGGAGGCCGCGGCGAAGAAGGCCGGCCTGAAGGCCGAGGAGATCGCCGCGAAGTACACCGCCCAGTGGCTCGACGACCGCCGCCGCCTGCGCTGCCTCGAGGCCGACGTCTACTGCAAGGCGACCGAGCACATCCCGCAGCAGATCGCCCTGGCGCAGCGGCTCGAGGAGAAGGGCTACACCTACCGGATCGAGGACGGGCTCTACTTCGACGTCTCGAAGTTCCCGCGCTACGCGGAGTTCGCGGGCCTCGACCTCGCGGGCCAGGAGGCGACGGAGCGGGTCGGCGACGTCGCGGGCAAGCGGAGCCCCGCCGACTTCGCGCTCTGGAAGCTCCCGGCGCCGGGCGTCTTGCGGCAGCAGGAGTGGGACTCGCCGTGGGGCCGCGGCTTCCCCGGCTGGCATCTCGAGTGCTCGGCCATGAGCATCCACTATCTGGGCACGACCTTCGACATCCACACCGGCGGCGTCGACCACGTGCGGGTGCACCACACCAACGAGATCGCCCAGAGCGAGTGCGCCTACGGCGTCCACCCCTGGGTGCGCTACTGGGTCCACAACGAGTTCTACGACTTCGGCGGCGAGAAGATCTCGAAGTCGAAGGGACACACCCTGGTGCTGCAGGATCTCGTGGACCAGGGCTTCGAGCCCCTCGCGTTCCGCTTCTTCTTCCTCCAGGGCCACTACCGCCAGCAGCAGAGCTTCACGACCGAGGCGATGGCGGCGGCGGCCACGGGGTACCGGAGGCTCCTCGTCCAGGCCTGGGAGCTGCGCGACGCGACCGGTCCGGTCGGCGACGCGCGGGTGGCCCCGTACCGCGATCGGTTCCGCGCGGCGATGCGCGACGACCTGAATGCGCCTCGGGCCCTCGCGGTGGCGTTCGAGGTGCTGCGCGCCGTGGAGCTCGCGCCGGCCGAGCGCCGCGCGCTGCTGCTCGAGTTCGACGAGATCCTCGCCCTGGGCCTCTGCACCGAGGCGCCCCGCGAGACGGCGGCCGAGAGCGATCCGCGCATCGACGGCCTGGTCGCCGAGCGCGAGGCGGCCCGCAAGCGCCGCGACTTCGCCGAGGCGGATCGCATCCGCAAGCTCCTCACCGCGGAGGGCGTCGCGATCGAGGACACGCCCCAGGGCCCGCGCTGGAAGCGCTCATGAGCGAGGAGCGCTTCCGCCTGGTCTCCGACTTCACGCCGAAGGGCGACCAGCCCGAGGCGATCCGGCAGCTCGTGGCGGGGCTCGAGCAGGGCGTCCAGCACCAGACGCTCCTCGGCGTCACCGGCAGCGGGAAGTCCTTCACCGTCGCGTGCGTCGTCGAGAAGGTGAACCGCCCGACCCTCGTGATGGCGCCGAACAAGACCCTCGCCGCCCAGCTCTACTCCGAGCTCAAGGGCCTCTTCCCGGAGAACGCCGTCGAGTACTTCGTCTCCTACTACGACTACTACCAGCCCGAGGCCTACATCCCGTCCTCGGACACGTACATCGAGAAGGACTCCTCGATCAACGACGAGATCGACAAGCTCCGGCACTCCGCGACCCACTCGCTCATGACCCGGCGCGACGTGCTGGTGGTGGCGAGCGTTTCCTGCATCTACGGCCTCGGCAAGCCGACCTCCTACGGCAACCTGCGGATGTACCTCGAGACCGGGATGGCGCTCTCGCGCGACGCGCTGCTGCGGCAGCTCGTCGACATGCTCTACGAGCGCAACGACCTCGACTTCCACCGCGGCACGTTCCGGGTGCGGGGCGACGTGGTGGAGGTGATCCCGCAGTACGAGGACGCGCGGGCGATCCGGATCGAGTTCTTCGGCGACGAGGTCGAGTCGATCGCCGAGGTCGACCCGTTGCGCGGCAAGGTCGTGGCGCGGCCGAAGCGCACGATGATCTACCCCGCGAGCCACTACGTCGCCTCGGACGACACGATCAAGGGCGCGATCCACGGCATCCGCGCCGAGCTGCAGGAGCGGCTCGTGGAGCTGCGCGGCGCGAACAAGCTGCTCGAGGCCCAGCGCCTCGAGCAGCGCACGCTCTTCGACCTCGAGATGCTGGAGCAGATGGGCTTCTGCCACGGCGTCGAGAACTACTCGCGCTGGCTCGACGGCCGCGCGCCGGGCGAGGCGCCCTACACGCTCTACGACTACTTCCCCGAGGACTTCCTGGTCGTGCTCGACGAGAGCCACGTGACCGTGCCGCAGATCGGCGGCATGTACCGCGGCGACCGCGCCCGCAAGGAGACGCTGGTCGAGTTCGGCTTCCGCCTGCCGTCGGCCCTCGACAACCGGCCGCTGCGCTTCGAGGAGTGGGACCAGCGGGCGAAGCAGCGCCTCTACGTGTCGGCGACCCCGGCGGACTGGGAGCTCGAGCGCTCCCGGGGCGTGGTGGTCGAGCAGATCATCCGCCCGACGGGCCTCACGGACCCGAAGATCGAGCTGCGCCGGGCGGCGGGGCAGGTGGACGACCTGCTGGGCGAGATCCGCAACCGCGTCGCGGCGAACGAGCGGGTGCTGGTCACGACGCTCACGAAGCGCATGGCCGAGGAGCTGACGGACTACTACGCGGAGCACGGCGTGCGCGTGCGCTACCTCCACAGCGACGTGCAGACGATCGAGCGCATGGAGATCATCCGCGAGCTGCGCGAGGGCGGCTTCGACGTGCTCGTCGGCATCAACCTGCTGCGCGAGGGCCTCGACATCCCGGAGGTCTCCCTGGTCGGGATCCTCGACGCGGACAAGGAGGGCTTCCTGCGCTCGACGCGCTCCCTGATCCAGACCATCGGCCGCGCGGCGCGCAACGTGAACGGCACCGTGATCCTGTACGCCGACAAGGAGACCGACTCGATCCGCGCCACCGTCGCGGAGACGAACCGGCGGCGCGAGATCCAGGAGCGCTACAACGTGGAGCACGGCATCACGCCCACGTCCGTGGTGAAGAAGATCTCGAGCCTGCGCGAGTCGATCTGGGAGCAGGACTACGTCACGGTGCCGACCAAGAAGGAGAAGGCGGCCGCGGAGGTGCCGCCCCACGAGCTCGCGGGGCTCGTCGCGGCGCTGCGGCGCGAGATGAAGGAGGCGTCGGCGAAGCTCGACTTCGAGCGCGCGGCGGAGCTGCGAGATCGCATCCGCGAGCTCGAGGCCGAGCGGCTGCGGACGGAAGGTCTCTGAGCGCCCCGGCGACGCTGGCGGAGCGCGCCGCCTCGCTGCCGACGGGCCCGGGCGTCTACCTCTTCAAGAGCGCGAGCGGCAAAGTGCTCTACGTCGGGAAGGCCCAGAGCCTGCGCGCCCGCGTGCGCTCCTACCTCGGCGCGGGCGGTGACGGTCGGCTCCAGGTGCCGGCCCTGATCGAGCGCGCCGTCGACGTGGACGCCGTCGTCACGCCGTCGGTCAAGGACGCGCTGCTGCTCGAGAACGAGCTGATCAAGCGCCACAAGCCGCCCTTCAACGTGCGGCTGCGCGACGACAAGCAGTACCTCGCGCTGCGCCTCGATCCGCGCGAGGCGTGGCCGCGCCTGGTGCCCGTGCGCCGCTTCCGCGACGACGGTGCGCTCTACTTCGGCCCCTACACCTCGAGCCAGGCCATGCGCGAGGCGGTCTCGAACCTGCGCCGGATCTTCCCGCTCCGCTCCTGCAGCGAGGCGGGCTTCCGCGACTACCAGCGGCGCGGGCGGCCGTGCCTCGAGTTCGAGATGAAGCGCTGCCAGGCTCCCTGCGTCGGCCGCATCGACGCCGCGAGCTACGCCGAGCTGGTCGAGGGCACGACGCTCTTCCTGCGCGGCCGCTCCGCCGAGCTCGCGGACGACCTGCGCGCCCGCATGGACGCGGCGGCGGCGGGCGAGCGCTTCGAGGAGGCCGCGAAGCTCCGCGACCGAATTGCCGCCGTCGAGCGCACGGTCGAGCGACAGCAGATCGTGACGCCGAAGGCGATCGACCAGGACGTCTTCGGCCTGGCGCGCCAGGGCGGCGAGGCCGAGATGTCCGTGCTCCACGTGCGCGAGGGCCGCGTCGTCGGCGCCGCGAGCCACGCCTTCGCCGACGTCCGGCTCGACGACGGCGAGGTCGTGAGCTCGTTCCTGGGCCAGTACTACGGCGGCGACGAGCCGCGCCTCGTGCCCGCGGAGGTGGTCGCGCCGCTGCCTCTCGACGACGACGGTGCGCTCGAGGCGCTGCTGCGCGAGCGCGCCGGCCGGCGCGTGGCGGTGCGCGCGCCGAAGCGGGGCGGCGCGCGCGAGCTCGTGACGATGGCGGAGGCGAACGCGGCGCTCGCCCTCGCGCGTCGGATCGAGGCGCGCGAGAGCGTCGACGCGGCCGCCGGCGAGCTCGCCGAGCGGCTCGGGCTCGCCGCGCCGCCGCGACGCATCGAGTGCTACGACGTCTCGAACCTGAACGGCGTGCTTCCCGTTGCGAGCCGCGTGGCCTTCGAGGACGGCAAGCCGCGCAAGGCCGACTACCGCCGCTACCGCATCCGACAGGCGACCGGCGGCGACGACCTCGCGTGCCTGCGCGAGGTGCTGACGCGGCGCCTGGCGCGGGTCGAGAAGGAGCCGCTGCCCGACCTGCTGATGGTGGATGGCGGCAAGGGTCAGCTCGCGGTGGCGGTCGCGGCCCTCGCCGACGCGGGCCTCTCGGCGCCGGCGATCGGCCTCGCGAAGGAGCGCGACGAGGCGTCCCCCTCGCTGCGCGTGAAGCGCTCCGGAGGCCTCAAGGCGGAGCGCGTGTTCCTGCCGGGCCGCAAGGATCCCCTGCTCCTGTCGCCGAGCTCGCGCGGCCTGCTGCTGCTCCAGCGCGTGCGCGACGAATCGCATCGCTTCGCGATCGAGTTCCAGCGTGCGCTGCGCCAGCGCGTCCACCTGACGTCGATCCTGCAGGAGATCCCGGGGATCGGGCCCGGCAAGCGTCGCGCGCTGCTCCAGCGCTTCGGCTCGCTGCGCGGCGTGCGCGAGGCCACGGGCGAGGCGCTCGCAGAGACCCCGGGCCTCTCGGCGAAGGACGCGGACACGATCTTCCGCTTCTTCGATGCGCAACGGGCTGCGGAAGCCGCCGCGCCGGCGGAGCCCGTCGCCGGGGATGCCTCGACGGCCGAGCCGGGCTGAGCGCCGCCGCGCTTCAGATCGGCGCTGCGAGCGCCGATTCCAGACGGTGCGGAGGCTCCCCCCCGATGCGTTCGACGCGCCTCGCTGCGCTCCTGCTCGCGCTCGCCCTCGGACCGGTCGCACCGGCGACGGCCGAGCTCTATCGCTGGACCGACGCCCAGGGCCAGATGCACGTGACGATGCACCTCGACCAGGTGCCGCCCCGCTATCGGCCCGCCGCGATGCAGGCCGCCCAGCAGGACAAGGCGGCTCCGAGCCTGCTGCAGAGCTACGCGACCCCGGACGACGGCGCGCCGCGCGCGCGCCGGAAGCCGAACGCCGTTGCCACGGAGGAGCCCGCGGCCCGCGTCTACCACGTGCGCGTCGCGCGCGCGCCGATCGGCATGATCGTCCAGGTGCGGCTCAACGATCGTGTGACGGCGCCGTTCCTGATCGACACCGGCGCGACGGACGTGCTGCTGCCGAAGCAGGTCGCCGCCGAGCTCGGCCTCGACGTCGGGCCCGACACGCGCACGATGCAGTACCAGACCGCCAACGGCGTGGTCGAGCATCCCGTGCTGATGCTCGACAGCGTCGAGGTGGGCGGAGCACGGGTCGAGCAGGTGCCGGCGAGCGTCGGCTCCATGGAGCTCGGGCTCCTCGGCCTCTCGTTCTTCAACCACTTCACCTACCGCGTGGACGCCGCCGCCGGGATCGTGACGCTCTCGCCGAACGGCCTTGCGGCCGCAGGCCTGATCCGCGGCGGGCGCAGCGCCGCGCAGTGGCGCTCGCAGTTCGAGAACCTGCGCGTGCGCCTCGCGCAGGCGGGAGGCGGTCGCGACGCAGAGGCGCTCCGCCACCAGCTCGAGCTGCTCGAGGACGAGGCGGACGAGGCGGACGTCCCGAGCACCTGGCGCGACTAGCCACGGCGTGGCGAGCGGGTTGCCGCCCGTCGGCACCTCGCGTGCACCGGCGGACCCCGACGCTGGCCGGCAGCCGGCGCCTGCGAAGCCGGAAAACCCACGCGCGGGCGCGCACCCCGCCGCGAATGTTGCGCGTCCGCGGAGGCGTGGCACCGAAGTTGCTCTTCCAGCCCCCCGAGCGGGGAGGAACGGCATGAGCGACAGGGACGAGCGGAGCCCGGGAAGCGATCGGCGCGCCCACGTGAGCGCCGCCCTCGAGAGCCACGGCGTCGCGCCGGGGCAGGCCGCGGCCCTCGCGAAGAGCCTGCTCGACCTCGTGACCGTGATCGGTGTCGACGGCTGTCGCGCCGCCTTCGCCGCTGCGCTCGACGCCGATCGCAGCGCAGGGGCCCGCGGCGGCGCCGCGACCGCCGAGCCCGCGGAGCGCAGCGCCGCCGTCGAGAGCGAGGTCGAGGCGCTCGGCCGCCTGCTCGGGAGCTTCGCCGGTGAGCTCCGAAGGCTCGACGATGCGCTCCAGCAGCTCGGCCGCCAGCTCGCCCGCGCGACCGGTACCGCGAGCCCGAAGGATCCGCGCGCGCTGCACTGAAGGCGCGCTCCCGCGCGGGCTGCGCGCGGGGCGACGCGCGCCCTCGCACCGCAGGCGCAGCTCGAGCGCCGCCTCCGCGTCCGTGACCTCGTCGCGCCCCCAGGTCCCGCGGTGAGTCCGTGCCGCGATCCCTTCCGCTGCTTCCGCTGCTCGTCCTCGCCCACGTCCTCGGCCTCGCAGCCGCCGACGTGGGGCTCGTGGGACGCGCGGGCGCGCTCGCCGGCGCGACGGCGGGTCTCGGCATCGCCGGACTCGCGCGTGCGGCGCCGGCGCGGATCGCGGGCGGCGCGCTCGCAGCGGCGTCGGCCGGGGCCCTCGCGCTCTCGGCGCGACTCGACGACGCGCGCCGACACGCACCCGTGGCGCCCTTCGAGGCCGTCTTCGACGCGGATCTGGCGTCGCTCCGCGTGGTCGGCGCCCGCGTGCTGCTCGATCTCGAGACCGGCGAGCGCGACGCCGGGGGGCGCGCGCTGCCCCGGCGCATCCGCCTCGCAGAAGACGCCGCGCGCGATCCCGGCCTCGCGTCCCTCGTGCCCGGCGATCGGCTGCGCCTCGCGGCACGGCTGCGCCCACTGGAATCGCGGCACGACCCGGGCGTTCCCGACGCACGACGGCGCCTCGTGCGCGAGGGCGTCGGGGCGCAGGCGCGGCTGGTCGATCCGGCGCTGCGCGTCGCGATCGCGACATCTCGGCGCGTGGTACCGCGCCGTGCGCTCGAAGCGGCTCGCGCGCGGATCCGCGACCGCCTGCTCGCGGCGGGCGAGGGCGGCGCGCTGCTCGCGGCGCTCTCGGTGGGCGACCGGCGTGGCCTCGGCGCGCCCGATCGCGAGGCCTTCGCGCGGCTCGGCCTGACGCACCTGCTGTCGGTGTCGGGCCTGCACCTCGTGCTCGCGGCGGCGCTCTTCCACCGCCTGGCGCTCGGGGTGCTGCGCCGCAGCGCTTGGATCGCGCGGCGGGACGCGCGCCGCGTCGCGCTCGGCGTCGCCCTCGCCGGCGCGACGGCGTACGCGCTGCTCGCGGGCTTCGACGTTCCGGTGCAGCGCTCCCTCGCGTTCGTCGCCGCCGCGGGCGTCGCGTTCCTGGCGCGGCGTCCGCTGCGCGCCTCGAGCCTGCTCGCGACGGCTGCGCTCGCGGTCCTCGCCGCGGACCCGGCAGCGCTCTTCGACGTCGGCGCGCAGCTCTCCTTCGCCGCGAGCGCAGCCCTCGTGCTCGCGCCGGCCCTCGCAGTGCGGGCCCCCGGCGAGCGGGGGCTCGTCCGGCGCGCCTGGGACGCCGTCCGCGAAGGCCTCTCGACCTCGGCCCTCGCGAGCGCCGCCACCGCGCCATTGCTCGCGACGCAGCTCGGCGTCACCGCGCCAGCGGGCCTCGTGGCGAACGCGCTGGCCGTGCCGTGGACCGGCGCCCTGCTGCTGCCGGCGGCCCTCGCCGGCGCGGCCTGCGCGGCGGCGCCCGACCGCGCGCTGCCCAGGGCGGCGATCGACGCGGCGGCGTGGCTCGGGGGTGCGAGCCTTGCAGCGCTGCGCGCCAGCGCGGCGTGGGCGGGCGACGTCGCGCCGGCGGCGCCGGCCCCGCGTCCGCCGGTGCTGCTCGCGGGGCTCGTGCTCGCAGCGCTGGCCCTGCGCGCTCGGCGCGTGCGCGTGCGGCTCATCGTGGCGCTCGCGGCGGCGATCCTCCCGGCGCTCGTTCCACCCGCCCCGCGTCCGCCTGCGCGGCCGCGAGCCGTGTTCCTCGACGTGGGGCAGGGCGATGCGACGCTCGTGCAGGGAAGCGACGCGACACTCCTGGTGGACGCCGGCAGCGCGCTCCCCGAGGGCGCGGACCTCGGCCGGCTCGTGGTTGCGCCTGCGCTGCGCGCGCTCGGCGTGACACGGATCGACGTCGCCGTCGCGACCCACGCCGACCTCGACCACCGGGGCGGCCTCGTCTCGGTACTCGCGTCGTTCCCCGTCGGTGAGCTCTGGCTCCCCCACGGCGCCCGGGACGACCCGGACTTCGCGCGGCTGCGGCGGGAAGCGGCGGAGCGCGGCGTGCCGGTGCGGGAGCGGGGCGCGGGCGACGCGGTCTGGGGGCGCGGCGATCTCACGATCGCGCCGCTCTGGCCGCCGCGAGCGTCCGAAACGGCAGCGTCGCGCAACGAGCGCTCGCTCGTGCTCCGGGTCGGGGTGGGCGAGCGGCACTTGCTCCTGCCGGGCGACGCCGGGCGCCCGACGGAGCAGGCGCTGGTCGCATCCGGGGCCGTGCTGCGCAGCCACGTGCTGAAGCTCGGGCATCACGGGAGCCGCTCGGCGTCGGGAGCGGCGTGGCTCGACGCCGTGTCGCCCCGGGTGGTCGTGGTCTCGGCGCCGTGTCGCGGGCGCTTCGGCATGCCGCACGACGAGGTCGTCGCGCGCGTCGCGACGGCGGGCGCGTCGCTGTGGTGGACCGGTCGCGACGGTGCGGTGTCGGTCGCGCTCGGGGCGCCGTTCGCGGCCGCCGGCGAGGCGCCGCCGGGGGTCTGCACGCGCCGGCTCGCGGCGCCGTCAGCGCCCGCGCCACACCGGACGGCGTTTCTCGACGAAGGCGCGCTGGCCCTCCCGCGCGTCGTCGCTCCGCCGCAGCGCGCGTCCGATCTCCTCCTGCCGTCGGTAGGCGACGTCGAGGGGCAGTCCCAGGAGCTCGCGGACTCCGCGCCGCGTCTCCTGGACCGCGAGCGGCGCATTCGCAGCGATCGCCTCGGCGATCTCGAGGGCCGCGCCGAGGAGCTGCTCGCGCGCGACGACACTGCTCACGAGGCCGATCTCGAGCGCGCGCGCGGCCGTGATCGGTCGCGCCGTGAGCAGCAGCTCGAAGGCGTGCACCCAGCCGACCTGGCGGGGCAGCAGCACGGTGGCGTTGCCCGTCGGATAGAGCCCGAGCGCGACCTCCTCGAGCGCGAAGGTGGCCTCGGGCACGGTGAGGCGGATCTCGGAGGCGAGCATCAGGTCGAGGCCGCCCGCGCGCGCGTGGCCGTTCACGGCGACGACGAGCGGCTTCCGGAGATCGAAGCCCGCGAGCAGCGCGGTGTCGACGCTGCGCAGGCCCTCGAAGGTCTCGTCGTCGAGGCGCTCGCCGCGCGCGAGGCGCTGCGCTGCGGGCACCGTGGTGGTCATGTCCATGCCGGCGCAGAACACGCGCTCGCCCGCGCCGGTCAGCACCGCGCAGCGGATCGCGTCGTCGTCGGCGATCCGCCGCCAGGAGCCGGCGAGGGCGCGCAGCATCGACGGGTCGAGGCTGTTCGCGCGCTCGGGCCGGTCGAGGGTGACGAGCGCGACGTGCGGATGTGCGGGCGGGATCGAGAGGTGGACGGGCATGGCCGCAGGGTACCCCGCGCGGCCGCCGCCCTGGGATCAGTACGCGACCTGCGGCGCTGCCGCGGAGCGCACGGCCGTGTAGCGCGGCGGCACGCCGACGCGGAGCTCGCGGCGGACCTCCTCGAGCGGCCGCGCGAGGAGCGCCTCCCAGTCCTGCGCCGGAAGCCAGGCCGAGCTGCGGCCGCGGCGATAGCCGGCGCGAATCAGGCTTCGCTCCGCGCCGCTTCCGGCCTTCAGCCAGGCGACGGCGACGATGAAGCCCACGCCCGGATTCCGGGTCTGCGCGTAGCTGAAGGCGAGCAGCGCCGCCTCGCCGACGAGATCGCGCCCGTAGCCGGTGACGACGTGCCAGAGGTCGTGCATGTCGCGCAGGCGATCGCCGACCAGGCGTCGCTCGTCGCCGTAGTCCCAGCCGCCGCCGCCCTCCGCGCTCGCGGCGACGAGGCCGTCGGCGCTGAGCTGCTCGCGGCTCACGAAGTCCGCGTAGGCGCGGCCCAGGCTGCCCTCGGGCAGGGTGCGGAGCGCCGCCACGTCTTCCAGGGTCTTGAGCAGGGAACGCCGCTCCTGCAGGATCCGGGCGCCCGTGGGGTCGCTTCGGAAGCGCTGGTAGAGCTTCTCGCCGGAGTTGCCCGAGAGCGCGTCGATGATGCGGAACACCTGACCGGTGTCATCCGGGTTTCGCAGCAGCACGCGAATCGCGCGCCAGGCGTCGAGCGGACGGATGCGGCGCTTGCGGGGATCGGGGGCCATGATCCTTCCTCCATTCCGGCGAAGACCCACTACTGACAAGGATGTAAGTAGCCAGTGCCCGGAAAACGGTCAAGAACACCCGCGAGGCCGCCCCGGAAGCGGCCCGCCGCGCCGCGTCGTCGCCGCTCCGCCGACGACGCGAAGCGCGCGATCCTCGACGCCGCCGAGGCCCGCTTCGCTGCCCGCGGCCCCGAGGGCATCCGGCTGCAGGAGATCGCGGCGGACGTCGGCGTCGCGCATCCGACGATCCTCCACCACTTCGGGAGCCGCGCCGACCTCGTGCGCGCGGTGATGGACCGGGCGCTCGGCGCGCTGCGCGAGGAGCTCCTCGCGACCCTGGGCCGGCCCGACCCCGAGGCGATCGACGTCGCAGCCCTGCTCGAGCGCGTGTTCGAGACCCTCGGCGACCACGGCGCCGCGCGCCTTCTCGCCTGGCTCGTGCTCGCCGGCGACGAGGGCCGCGACCGCGACCGCGTCGGCGGCGCGCCCTTCGTGCGCGAGATCGCGGAGACCGTGCATGCGCGCCGGCGCGCGCTCTACACGCGCGCGGGACGTCGCGCGCCCCCCTTCGAGGACTCGCTCTTCGCGATCCTGCTCACGTCGTTCGCGCTGATCGGCGACGCCCTGCTCGGGGACGTGACGCGCAGGAGCAGCGGCCTCGTCGATCCCGCCGCCGGCCGCCGCTTCCGCGCCTGGTTCTCGCAGCTCCTGGTGGCGCACCTGGCGGAAGCGGGCACTCCCGCCGCCGGCGCCGAGCGGGCGCCGCGCCCGGGCGCGGGCCGCACGCCGCGACCGCGCCGCTAGCACGGAAGGCTCAGCCGGCGATCGGCGGCGGCTCCAGGGCGAAGAACTCCTCGAGGATGCGCGCAGGGTCGGGACCGCCCGCCGGCGGCGCGTGCGCGAGGATGCGCGCGCGCAGGAGCTCGCGCTGCTGCGCCCGCGCGAGGCGCGGATTCTCGACGGCGTGCCAGTGGACGAGGACGTCCCAGATCGGATCGAGCAGGGTCGCGCCCGGGTGTCGCGCGCCGTCGGCCCCGCGGAACACGAAGCTGCGCAGCTCCGAGAGCACCGTGCGCAGGTAGGCGACGTGGATCGCCTCGTCCTCGCGGATGCGGCCGACGAGGGCCAGGGCCTCTTCGGCCGCGGGCCGCCGGTCGGCGAAGAGCGTGGGGTCCGCGAGCAGCGACTCGACGAACGCGAAGACCGCCTCCGCCCGCACCTCGATCAGCAGCACGTTCATCAGGAACGTGAGCGTGCGCTCGTGGGCGGCGGGCAGCGCAGGCGCGAGGCGCCGCGCCTCGTCCGGCCGCGCGATGCTCGCGGGTACCGCCGGCTCGGGCCAGCGCCCGGCGTCGAAGACGAGGTCGCGGATCGCGAACCACATCGCATCGTGTCCGCCGATTCCGCGCTCGGGATCGCCTCCTTCGTCGAGGCCGTGGGCGCGGAGCAGTCCGCGGTTCAGGTGCCCGACGGCGGTCGGCGTCAGGTCGTGCTCGACCAGCGGCGCGAAGTCCGGCAGGACGAGATCGCAGAGCAGGCGACCGCGCGCCTCGATCTGGCCCGTGATCGAGAGCGTGTTCCAGAGCGTCTGGCCGAGGCCATGGCGCAGCAGGAGCTTCTGCTGCGCGGTGGACGGATAGGGCCCCGCGCGGAGCAGCGTGGCCGGGTCCGCCGCGAGCAGCGGGAAGCCGCGCTCCGCGAGGCGCGCCTGCCAGGCCGCGACGGCTTCTCCGCGCAATGCGCTGCGCGGCGAGAGGTAGCGCCCCGACGCATCGAACCCGCCGTGGAGGCGATGGCCCGCGGCGCGGTGCTCGGCCGCGTACGGGGGATCCCGCAGCAGATCCTCGGGCGGGTAGACGAGCCGCAGCTCAGGCACCCGACTCAGCCGGAGGCACCAGGCCGGCTTCCCGCATCCGATCGACGACCAGCAGGATCACCACGCGGCGCGTGAAGGCGAAGAAGCGGTCGAGGTCGACGTGCTCGGGATCGGCCAGGTAGCGGAGCGCCGCCGACTGCTCGAGGGACAGCACGGCGTGGGCGACCAGGTCGAGGTCGGGCAGGGGGCGGCCGATCGCCGTCTGGAGCGACTGCGTCACCGAGGACGAGAGCTGCTCGTAGATGCTGCCGACGGTGTCGCGCATGTGCGGGTCGGTCTCGCCCAGCTCGAGCAGCACCGAGAGCACGAGACGGAGGTGCCGCGGCCGCGACTCGATCAGGTTGCGCAGCCTCGCGAGGGCGGCGTCGAGCTGCTCGATCGGCGTTCCCGCCCCGCTCGAGTGCTGCTCGATCTCCTCGACCCACTCCTTGGCGACGCGCTCGAGCAGGGCTGCGAGCAGGCCCTCCTTGCTGCCGAAGTGCCAGTACAGCGCGGTCTTCATGATCTTCGCGCGCTTGCACAGCGCGTCGACGCTCGTCGCGGCGTAGCCGCGCTCGCCGATCAGGTCGAGCGCGGCCTGGAGGATGCGCTCGCGTGACTGGTTGCCTTGCTGCGTGCGGGGAGAGCCCGCACGCGCGCCCGTCTCGCGCCCCCGAGGCTCGGGGTCGGGATCGTCTTCGGCCTGCATGAATGGCTTTCTCCGTGCTGGGAGCGCTGCCTCCGGATCCGACGCAGGGCGCGATCGCACGGGCGTCGGGCGCGGCCCACCTACCACATCCTGCTGTGTCCGCGTGTACCACGAACTGACGAGGAAGTCAGTCGAAGCCGTGACGCCGGGCGCCTACGGGGCGAGCTGAGGCGCCGCCTCCGGAGTTTCCCCGAAGGGGAGAGGGCGTTTCGCGAGGCGCGCTCGCGGGGAAGACCCGCCGCGACGACTCAGCCCGCGACGATGGGCGGTGGCTGGTAGCCGCCGACGAGCTCGGCGAGGAGCTGTGCGAAGCGGAGCGGCGTCCGATCCTCGAGCCAGGGACCGACGATCTGCAGCCCCACCGGGAGGCCCGCCGGCGTGCGGCCGACGGGGGCCACCGTCGCCGGAAGCAGCGCCGCCGTCGCGAGGCCGATCCAGGCGAAGAGGTCGGAGTAGGGACGCGAGGCGCCCGACACCGCGATGCGGCGCTCGGTCAGGGGCTCGCTCTCGTCGCAGGGGATTGCGGGCGTCGGCACCACGGGCGTCAGCAGCACGTCGTGCTCGCGGAAGAACGCGGCGACCCGGGCCCGGAGCCGTGCGCGCGCTTCGTTCGCGGCGAGCCAGTCGCGGTGACGCTCGGTGCCGTAGCGCGCCATGCGAAGCCGCGCGTCGAGAGGCGCATCCGGCGGCGTCGCGTCGGCGAGCCGGCACATCTGGTCGAAGACGGCCCCCGGGAAGCTCGCGAGGATGATCGGCGAGAGCAGCCGGTACCAGAGGTCGTGCAGCTCGGCGAGGCTCGCGACGGGCCGCGCCGTCTCGTCCACGCGGACGCCCGCGGCGCGCAGCGCCTCGACCGTCGCCAGCAGACGCGTCTTCACCGCGTCGTCGACGGGGAAGGCGGGGTCGTCGATCCACGCGGCGACGCGGAAGTCGCGCAGGGCGCGGCCGCGGGCGGGCGGCAGCACCAGGCGCCAGGCGACGGCGCTCGCCGTGTCGGGGCCTGCGAGCAGATCGAGGGCGAGCTCGAGATCCGCCGGCGCGCGCGCGATCGGGCCCGCCACCGCGAGATCGGTCGAGGCGAGGGCGCCGGGCATCGCCGGGATGTGACCGCGCAACGGCACGATGCCGTGGCTCGGCTTGTGACCGTAGACGCCGCACCAGCTCGCCGGTGTGCGGATCGAGCCGCCGATGTCGCTCCCGAGCTCGAGGCTCGTGAGCCCGGTGGCGACGGCGGCCGCGGCGCCGCCCGATGAGCCGCCGGGCGTGCGGTCGGTGTCCCACGGATTCACCGTGCGCCCGAAGATCGCGTTGTAGCTCTGCACGTCGCCGGCGAGGAGCGGGACGTTGGTCTTGCCGAAGACGATCGCGCCGGCGCCGCGCAGGCGAGAGACGGCGTCCGCGTCCTCGGCGGGGACGTGCTGCGCGAGCGGCGGGAAGCCGCAGGTGGTGCGCAGGCCCGCGGTCTCGAAGCTGTCCTTGATCGTCATCGGCAGCCCGTGCAGCGCACCGAGGGAGCCGCCGCGCGCGAGCGTGCCGTCGGCGGCGTCGGCGGCCACGAAGGCGCGCTCGGCGTCGAGCGTCACGACCGCGTTCAGGCGCGGGTTCAGGCGCTCGGTGCGATCGAGGAAGAGCTGCAGCAGCTCGCGGCTCGAGAGCTCCTTGCGCCGGAGCAGCGCGGCGAGGTCGACGGCGCTACGGGTCGTGATCTCGTCGCCCACGAACGATCTCCTTCCCGACGAGGCGTCGGCGGCACCGAGTCTATCCGCCGCCGCGGCCGCGCGGCGAGCGAAGGCGGGCCGACGACGTGCGCCGCTAGACTGCCGCCACCGTGCCCCGCGAGCGTCTCCTCACGCCGGCGTTCCTGCTCTGCTTCGCCGGCAACTTCCTCCAGGCGCTCTGCTTCAACCTGTTCCTGCACCTCCCGGGGTTCCTGCGCGACCTCGGGGCCCGGGACGTCCAGATCGGCCTGCTCGCGAGCCTCACCTCCGTCGCGGCGATCGCGGCGCGGCCGCCGGTGGGCCGCGTGATGGACGGCCGCGGCCGGCGCAGCGTGATCCTCGCGGGCGGCGCGCTGAACGTCGCCGTCTGCGGGCTCTACCTGACGGTCCACGCCCTCGGGCCGTGGCTCGGCGCGGTGCGGATCCTGCACGGGCTCGCGGAGGCGATGCTCTTCTCCGCGTTCTTCACCGTCGCCGCGGATCTCGTGCCGGCCGCGCGCCGCACCGAGGGCCTCGCGCTCTTCGGCGTCTCGGGCATCCTGCCGATCTCCCTCGGCGGCCTCTTCGGCGACGCGATCCTCGCGCGCGCGGACTTTCCGACGCTCTTCGGCGTCGCGGTCGCACTCGCGGCGCTCTCGTTCGCGATCTCGCTGCCGCTGCGCGACAGCCGTCCCGCGGACGGCGGCACGGAGCCCTCGCGCGGCTTCACCGGGGCCGCGCTCCAGCGCGACCTGCTCCCGCTCTGGTTCGTCGGCACCGTGTTCTCGACCGCGCTCGCGGCGGTCTTCACCTTCGTGAAGACGTTCGTGCTCGACACGGGCATCGGCTCGGTCGGCCTCTTCTTCAGCTTCTACTCGACGGCGGGGGTGGTGCTGCGGCTCTTCCTCGGCTGGCTGCCCGAGCGCATCGGTCCGAAGCGCGCGCTCTGGCCCGCCCTCGGCCTGCTCGCCCTCGGGCTCGCGGGCCTCGCGCTCGCGCGCAGCGCGACGACGGTCGCGGTCTCGGGCCTGCTCTGCGGCTTCGGCCACGGCTTCACCTTCCCGATCCTGTCGGGCCTGGTGGTGCACCGCGCGCGACCTGCGGAGCGCGGCGTCGCGCTCTCGCTCTTCACCTCGCTCTTCGACTTCGGGATGCTGATCGGCGGCCCCGCCTTCGGCTTCCTGCTCGAGCGCTCGGGCTACGGAGCGATGTACGGCGCGGCCGCGGCCGTGGTCGTGAGCGGCACGCTCGCCTTCGCGCTCTGGGACGCGCGCATCCTGGCCCGGCCTGCGCTCCCCGAGGCCGGGGCGCTGGGCGGTCGCGGGCCCCACGTGTAAGATGGCCGCCGCGTTGACTCACGAATCAATGGAGGCCCCCATGTCCGACGGACACTCCTTCCACGTGGACCGCACCGGCATCCTGCTCTTCGCGAGCGCCCTCGGCGAGACGAACCCGATCTACTGGGACGAGGAAGCGGCGAAGGCGACGAGCCTCGGCGGCGTGATCGCGCCGCCGACCTTCGCGATCTCCTCCGCGCATTGGAACCCCGACTACGCCCTGAAGGGCATCCGACGCATCCCGGCGTCGAAGCCGCGGCCGGCCGCGGCGACGGGTGGCGGGGGCGGTGGTGGTGGTGGCGGCATGAACATCGCGCGCGTGCTCCACGGCGAGCAGCGCTTCGAGTACCACGAGCCCGTGCGCCCGGGCATGAAGCTCACCGTCACCACGAAGCCCGGCAAGACGTGGTCGAAGGAGGGCAAGAAGGGCGGAACGATGAACTTCTCGGAGACGATCACGGAATACCGCGACGAGAAGGGCGCGCTCGTCGTGGTCGCGACGAGCGTCGGGATCGTGACCGAGAAGGCAGTGGGGAGCTGAGCGATGACGGGAAATCCGAAGATCAAGCTCGCGGACGCGAAGCCGGGCACCGAGCACGAGGCGAAGCTCGTCGACAACCTGACGCGCACGCAGATCGTCCAGTACGCCGCGGGCTCCGGCGACTTCAATCCGATCCACCACGACGAAACCTTCGCCACCAAGGTGGCCGGCTATCCCTCCGTCTTCGCCCACGGGATGCTCACGATGGGCCTCACCGGGCGGATGCTCACGGACTGGCTCGGCGACGGCGTGCTGAAGTCCTTCGGCGTGCGCTTCGTGAAGCAGGTCTTCCCGGGCGACTCGCTGGTCGCGAAGGCGACGGTGAAGGGCGTGCAGGAGCAGGGCGCCGAGGGCCTGGTCGAGATCGAGATCGTGACCTCGAACCAGCGTGGCGAGCCGGTGGTGCAGGGCAGTGCCACCGCGGTCCTGCCGCGCTGACGGGGTGAGCGTGCCGCAGCCCGACGCGTCTCCCGAGCGCGGGATCGTCCCCGTCTGAGGGCGGGCGCCGTCGGCCTCGCGCTTGCGCTCGCCCTCGGCTCGAGCTGCGCGGGGCAATCGTCCGGGGGCGCCGCGGAGGCGGCCGCCGGCCGCGAGCGCCTGGCCGAGACGGTTCCCTACGTCCTCCCCGCGCACGGCCGGGTGACCTTCTTCCTGTGTCGCTTCCGCACCGCGGCGGCGATCCCGGTGTCGTTTCCCGGTGACGTGACGGAGGCCGAGGCCGTGGCGCTCCGCGCGGCGCTCCGGGCCTGGGAGGGCGCGGGCCTCGGGGTGCGCTTCGTCGAGACCGCGCCGGGCGCCCCGGCCTCGATCGGCTTTCGCTTCGCGCCGGCGGGCCACTGGGACGAGCCGGGCCACACCGGGCTCACGCTCGCGGACTGCAGGGTCGACGCGTCGAGCGAGTCCGGCGCCGATCCCCTCGACGCCGAGATCGTGTACGTACGCATCCGGCTCTCGCGGCGGACGCCCCGCGACTGGCGCGACCGGGATCGCCCGCTCTCGCCGGCAGAGCTCGCCGGCGCCGCCGCCCACGAGCTCGGCCACGCGCTGGGGCTGCCCGGTCACGTCACGCGCTCGGGCAGCGTGATGGTGCGGAACCGGGAAGAGGTGGCGCGGATCGGCGCGGCGCTGCTCGCCGGCGAGCCGCTGCGCGAGTCGGCGCTGCGGGCGCTCTACGCGGCGCCGAGCGGGCGCGTCGTCCGACGTGTGACGGTGTCTCCCGCGCGCACCGAGCTCGCCGACGCGCTCGCGGAGCGGGCGCGGGCGCTCCGGCTGCGGGGGCCCTTCGTCCGGACGGGCGAGACCAGCGCGCGGCTGTTCTACGTGCCGGGGCCGGGCGAGGAGGCCGGGGTCGCGGTGGCCGATCTCGCGGCGCTCTGGCGCGCGCCCGAGCGCCTGGCGCTGCTGCCGGACGCGCGGGCGCAGGCACTGCTCGACGCCGCGCGATAGCGGCTCCGCCTAGAGCCGCCGGCCCTTCGGCTCGAGCTCCTTGGCCTTGGCCAGGGACCGCTCCGCCTCCTGCGCGCGTCCGAGCGCGCGAAGCACGACGCCGAGCCGGTAGTGGCCGAC